>TBL_comb47_HYPODRAFT_10001110_pt1 | contig 35276 bp, 41 predicted proteins | sample TroBogypolimnion_40_FD_10682 | JGI IMG/M metagenome (IMG submission 10682)
TAGTTGCAGCACCACCACCTCCTGCATAATAAGTTAAAACACCTGATATACCATAAGATAAACCAGAACCACCATAACCAGCATAATGTGCATCAGCATCTATGCCTATCGATCCGACACCTCCACCACCTCCACCAGCATCATGTATTCCACCTAAATAATAATTACCAGATCCACCTTTATTTCCTTGACTTGTAATTCCTGAAGATCCCGGACCATTATAAAAACCACCACCACCAGAACCACCAATATTAGAATTAACCTGACCACCACCATAACCACCTCCAATAGCAGTAAAAATTCCAAATACTGAATTAGTACCATTAGTTCCAAGCCCTCTACCTATACTACCTGTACCACCAGAACCAACAATAACAGCAGTACTCCCGGAAGATATTAAATAATTACTTTGATATATTAATCCACCTGCACCACCTCCACCACCTCCATTACTACTCACACTTCCTGCACCTCCTCCAGCAACTACCAGCACCTCTACATTACCAGCCATATTAGTAACAAAATTATCTGACGAATTAAAAGTGTGAATTTTATATCCATTTACAATGGTAATAACACCACCAGTAGCATTGAATTTCTTTCTTGATTTGAGAGCATTGTAGTTCTGCTTAATTTCTAAAGCAGATAAAGCACGATTGAAAATTTGAACATTGGAAATTTTACCATCAAACGGATCATAAGCATTTGAATTATTATAATCTCTATATCCAACATTAAATTGATTATATGTGTAAGTAGTAGATCCTGTAGTATAAAGTGTTGTTATATATGATGTTTCCACACCATTTACATATATATTTATACTACCAATATTATTCATTACAGCAGTTACATAATTCCAATTATTTAAAATTATACTATTACTATTTGTTGTTCTATATGAATTATCAGATCCTATAGTAAATGCGAGTGAATTTCCTCCGTAAACCATAAAATACCACCCATTATTTGTATTATAATTATAACTATTTCCTACTATAGCACCTCTACCTACACCAGGAATAGTATGAGGATATATTAAAGCACTTACAGTAAATTGTTGTCCAGTATTAATACTAGAAGATTTGGTAGCATAATTTTTAACACCATCAAATACAACACTACCATCAGAATAATCAAATGTGGTTCCACCAGTAAAAGTAAGATTGTTTCCGTTTCCAGATAAATCAGTCCAAATGAATCCAATTTGTTCTACAATAATTTCTGATATTTCTAACCATTGCCCTATGTATCCTGCATAATCAGCATAAATACCAACCGCTGATGTTCTAGATGTAAATGTTGTAGTATAAGTTATAGTATTTCCAGTATTAATACTAATACTACCTATCCCTAACCAGGAACCCCATTCAACTAAACTACAGACGAAATTACTCCTATATTTAAAAGTTAATTTATACGATGTTAATTGTTGAATAGTGCAAGGAAAACGAAGCCATGTTTCACCTGTAATTGTACTTATTATTCTTTGTGCTTTATTAGAAAACCCATTACCAGTAACTATAGTCATATATCCAACACCAGTAAAACCATCAGCCAAACCATCACTATTAGAATCTATTTCACAGTTGCCATTAGTAACTAAATTTCCATTAACAACCTCTTGATAACTTTGAATATTAATACTATCAAGCGAAAGTACAAGAGATGAATCTATCAATGATCGTGGATTACAATATGTACCCATTTTTTATTTATTTTTTACACAAATCTATGCAACAAAGCATTATAATTCTGTGATATTTCTGATAATGAAAGTGCCCTGTTATAAATTTGTATAGTATATACAGAACCAGCAAAATAAGTTCCATTATATAATGCACCAATCGAACTAATAACACTTGTAGACTCAATTAAATAAGTTGATTGAAGTGTATTAATAGCTTGTGTAGAATTAAGATAACAAAATTTATTTGTTCCATTCCAACCAACAGATATATTCAAATTTAGACCCAAATATGATGACACATTTACTGTTGCCCAATCAGATATATTCGTCTTTCCAAAATATAACAAATTATTATAAAAATAAACACAAAAACCATTAGTTCCTTTAGCATATAAAACCTGTGACGATGCTGGCAAAGACGCTGGTACTTTTACCCACATATTTACTGTAAAAGGAACAGATGGAAAATTCAAACTAGTAGAACTAACAATAGTTACCTGATTATTCACACCATTAAAAACTAACGAACCTGCATTTGCACTACTATAAGTAACTCCACTTAATGTACCGTTATTTCCCTTACCAGATAAATCTGTCCATACCGTTCCACTACCAGGATAACTTGTAGATTTACCAGCATCCAAATTCAATACCAATCCATCATTCACTATTCTTTCCTCATATCTCCATCTTAAAGAATTATAATTTTGAAGAACTTCCGAATCAGAAAGTGCTCTATTATAAACACCAACATTTGATATCTTTCCATTAAAATAATATGAAGCATATCTTGCGCCTATACTTCTATTATAAAGATTGCCAGACCCACTAGAATTAGTTCCACTATTTTTCAATATACCATTAATATAGATTCTCTTAAAATTGCCATTTTTACTAAAAGTTCCTACAACATTTGTCCAAGCATGTGTATTAGGTATTAATGGTGATATCGTAAGAGAAGAATTACCAACATAAAATTGAATATCAGTCGCACCATTAAAACTAATTTCCATAGCACTAGTAGGATCAGTAAATAACATTTGATAACTTGCACCAGAAACTGATCTATAAAACCAAATAGATAAAGTTCCATCATATAAATTCTGCAATGATACTGGATTACCTAACGCTGTATAACCACTAAATCCATCAAAATATAAACTTCCAAAATAATTAGAATCGTAAGTAACATTATTAACTAAATTTCCATTATTATTATAACTTGTTAAATCTAACCAAGCATTTGTTCCTGATCTGATAGTATTAACAAACGGAGTAACATAAGGCTTCTGCTCTACCATAAAATTATCTATAAGGAAATATCCCTGTATGGCATTTGGCGCAGTTCTTATATAAAAATCAGCCGCACCAGTACTTAATGTTAAAAAAGAATATGTAAATCTTTGCCACGAATTATTTATACCAGTAAAATTGAAGAAACCAGACATATTAACACCAGAAAAATACGGAACAGTAGGACAACTAATGTTTTTTGCATAACAAGAAATAGTGTAATAAGTTCCACCTGTGACATTTATATCACCATCCCAAAAAGCTATATTATTAACAGTTGAATTTTTTAACCTGACACAATAATTACCTTCATAAGTTTCACCACTCCATATTTCAGCAGTACCATCTGTCTTTGCATCAAATGCCCACCCACCTATAGATCCATTTTCAAAATTTCCATTTAATCCAAATAATGACCAATGTAAATTAGTAGTAGGCTCACCAGGAAAACTTTTTATATTACCAGCATCCAAAGATAATACCATACCACTAGTAACTAAATTCGGTCCCCTGTAAAAACCCATACTACTTTTTATTTTTATATATAAAAATAAAAAGTTTCTAATTTTTTTTCATCTTTCTTTTGGATATCTCATATACTTATTGCCAAATTTCTTTCTCAGTAATTTAGTTTCCCTATTATCCTTACCCAATATATAAGCATATTTATGTTTATTTTTAGGTTTTCTAACATAACAATTATTTAAACAATCTATTGAATATTTTTTCATTTTTTCAACTATATCTGTAGGTATTTTATTCCATAAAATTTTAGTTTTTAAATTCCATTCATTACTCCAAACAATTCCATTTTTCTTTAAATATGATTTATAAAAATTTAATTTTCTAAATCCTCTATTATTAATCCAACCATTAGGGTTATTTGGATTAAAATATAATTTATCAGACCCAAAATTATTTCCAAGATAATAAAAATTACACGCTTGATAAATAGTACCAAGTTCTTTTGCCTCAGGATCAGCATAAGCCTCAAATAACCTAAATTCCGTATTTTTAACCATCCACTTAATTGACCACATCAATAAAGAACTTGCTAAATTTTTAGGCGTCCATGATGCACATGCACCCCTACTTATAAGTTTTTCAAGTTTATATGTATCATCACCTAGAATTTTTGAAAAAGAATTTGGTGTTGACATAATTATTACACCTGCTAATAATCCATTATAAGTTGCAATAAATCTATGTGTTGGTCTATTTGGCATTTTACCCAACCATTCATATTTTTTAATAAAATTTACTATGTCCTTAGTTCTATAATCATCTTTTGAAACAAATTCAAAATTAAAATCAGATATTTTTAATATAGTATAATCAAAATCAATATTTTTAATGTCATTTTCCAATGTTTTTAATCTCAATTCATATTGCCAAGAATGTTTTTTATTATAAATAATCGGATCTATCATCTTATTAAAAACTTCGTAATTTTTATCTATGATAAACATAAAATTATATCCTTTTTCCTTACATATCTTTTCCTTAGCTAAATTTTTACTATAATGCTTGTTAAACCAATAAGATGATTTTATCTCAATTATTAAATTCAATTTTTTAAAATAAAAATCAGGAAAATAAGTACATTCTCTATCATTAAAAAAATATTTAATAGATTCACCTCTTTCTATTTCAATTTTATCATAATAATTATTCAAAAAATCAAATTCATATTTACCCTGATAATAAAGATTAGAATCTTTATATTTTAAAATATAAAGTCCCTTTGTGATCATTTTTTTATATATTTTTTCGTTTTGTGCCGGATAATTCACACCATATTTTTCAAATATAATATTAGTCAATTTTTGTTTTACTATTTCATTTTGCATTGGATTTTCAAATCCAAATTTTTCTAAACAAGTTTTTTTATATTGCTCCCTATTATTATAGAATTCATCATCATATCTCTTTCTTTTTGTGTTTGTTATTTTTTCCTTAATAAAGTTAGAACCTAATGGAGATTTAGATGAATATCTTTCCAAACATGTATTTTCAACTTTTAATTTAATTTCTTCATTTTGTAAAGGATAATCTACACCATAATTATTATTTAATGTTATTTTTGATTTTTCTCTAAAATCTTCCGTTGACATATACTCGTCAGAACCATACTTTTCTTTTATAGTCTTTCTTGCCTTATCCTTAATTTTTTCATTTAAAATAGAATATTCTACCCCATACCTCTCCAAATTTGTTCTTTTTGATTTTTCTTTGAACTCTTCTAATTTTAACGGATGATCAACACCATATCTCTCTAAAAAAGTTTCTTTGGATCTTACACCAGAACAATGCTTACAATGATAAATATCATTTTTAATATTTCTTAAATAAGAAAAATAAGAAATTTGATATTCTTGCTTACAATTATCACAAGATACATCTATCTTGTGTTTAGATGTTCTTGGTAAATCATTTACATTTATACTCACAATATCACCAGAATTTATATTATATCCCAGGTCAATATAATATCCAACGTTTTTATTCGTCACCTTTATTTCTATTTTATCTATCAAAATCATATATATTATATATATCAATAGCACAAAAGTTTATATTATTATCATTTTAATAGCACAATACATATTATTGATATGTGAGTAAATAAAAAAGCCAAACAAAAGTTTGGCTTTTTTATTAAGAATCCTGTAAAGGTTAGATTAAAACCACACATTGAATCAGTTACTTTATTAAATAGGAATAAAATTTGTTGATTCCTTAATGTGTAAGAACTCCATTAATTTAATTTTAATTGTATCATTATCATAATCTTTATAAGTCAACCGAAACAAAGGTATATTGTTATTTATACAATATCCAGTCTTTAATTTGTCTCGCAATTGTAAAATTTTAAAACCTTCTTCACCACCCCAACACATCACAGGACGAAAATGTTGTTCACCATCAAATTCAATACAAATATTCAACTCCGTTAAATAAAAATCAAAATATAATAGTGATTTATGTCTAAGATCACTAAAAGATTTCTGAGGTTTATATTTAATGTCATATTGCTCTAAAAAACTTGTAACAATTAACTCACCTTTGGATTCTTTACAAACTGGACAACCAGCTTTAGCATGAATGTGATCACCAGGTTTTTGAAAAAATGAACCGTGCTTAGGACAAATTATTTCTACCTTAGTATATGAGTTTATATATGTAACTTTACTATAATCATATTTATTATTATGAACTTTATTTGCCTTTTCAATAAATTTATCTAATCCTATTACTGTGAATTTTTTAGTTTTTTCTATTCCACATTTTTTACAACCAGACTTCTTAAAAAGATGTTCCATTGGCAACTCTTCAAATATACCATGAATTGGACAAATTATCTTAACCTTATTTAAATAATTTTTATAATCAGTTAGAGAATAATCATAAAAATTATTATGAACAATATTAGCTTGTTTAACGAATTTATCAGTTGTTTTAGATTTTTTTCTTTTAGAACATTCAAAACAATCATTTCCTTTCAAATGATTTCTTGGTGTTTGTTTAAATTCTTTATGTATAGGACAAATTATGTTAACTTTTGTATCTAAATTAATATAATTAACCAAAGAATAATCAAATTTATTATTATGGACTTTATTTGCTCTAATTACAAATTCATTTTTTGATAATTTTTTCATATTATATATATTAAATAAAAAAAAGCCAAACAAAAGTTTGGCTTTTTTATTAAGAATCCTGTAAAGGTTAAATTAAAACACCCATTGAATCAGTTACTTTGATAGTCATGAATTGCTTCCATGGAAAAAAACCAATATCAGCAACTGCATATCTTGAACGAATTAACATTCTTGGTGCCCATGTTGCTTCGGAAATTAATTGAATAGATTGTGCCATAAGGTAAGGTACGAATACTAAACCTGGTTGTTCAACGCTATTTTTTCTTCCTAAGAAAATTCTATTGTCATCCCATCTTTGATAAGGGTCAACATAGATACTAATTTGACCAACATTACCCATTGGAAATAATTGACCATTTGAGTTTAAGTTAGCTTTAACTGGGTTAAGTGTATAACCAGCAACATCTTGAATAACAGATGCTAAGTTACCGTTTGTAACAAGGTATTGAGCTGGGCCAACACGACCTTCAGTTGCAATAAAGTTAGAAGCGTTATTGATCTTAGCAATAAGTTTTCTTTGCATTGAGTGGGTTGTTTCACCACCTGGGGTTGCAGCACCTGCTACTAAATAAGCATCAACATTATAGTCAAACTTAGATACGCCAGCGGTTTGTGGAGTTGTCCAAGCGATTCTATTTTTGTCAGCAAGTGCAGTAATTGCTGCGATAATTTGTTTAGAAATGGTTTGGGTAAGTTCATTAACCAAAACTGATTCTAATTTTTGAATAATATCCATTCCGGTTGCGGCTTTGATATCTTCAATTTGAGTTCTCTTCAATGATGAACTAATTTCAACATCACCTACTTGAATTGTCTTTGTGAAGATGTCTGGTCCAATAACGTTTGGATACATTCTTTCGTCTTCGTCACGGGTCATTGGCTTGTTAAGATACCAACCTGCTGAGAAGCCAGGGATATGATCTTCTAACAAAGAAACTAAATTAATAGTTACCCCTGCTAAAGTAATATAAGTTGGAGCACCAGCACCTGCTGCATTTGCAATCTGCATGATAACACCACTATTTAACATATCTACGATTGAGGATGATGCTGTTGGGAAAGTATTTCTATCATCAATAAAATTCCAACCACCATTGTTAGCACCAGTGTTAAATTGACGGAAAATTCTAAACATTGGATAACCATTGATACGGCTCCAACCTAAGAATTCCATCCAACCTTCTTTAGCAACAACTGTTGAAGAAACACCTGCTAATGCTGGGTTAAAAGCCAAAATCAAAGTTGAGGAAGCTGCAGAACTACCTTTAACAAAATAATCTGATAAAGTTAAAACTGAAGTTTGACTTTGTAATGGTTGTGAGTTATTTACAAGTGTTGTACCACCTGATAAATGAACATACATTTGTTGAGTTAAACCTCCAATTTTTTCATATGTAGGAGTACCATTAGCATCAACTGTGTTTGCCATAGCAACCTTTAATGCTGCATTTAAAGCAGTGAGACTTGTCATGTTCAATGAGAACATAATAGGTCTTTCATCTTTCAATGTTGAATCAGCTACGTTATCATATTTGAAATCTACAAATAACAAATCAACTTTTGGTGAAGAAGCAGGCTTTACAGCTACTAAATCAAGACCAATAGTTTGTGCAGCGATCTTCATTGAAACTGGAAGTAAATTCTGACCAATGTCACCTGAACCGATGCCACCAGCTGTACCCATTCCATAATCACCCCATACTAAACCAGGAGTAGTTGAAGGCAATGCAGGTTGTACTGCACCCATACCGTTCATTGTGCCCATTGTTGAATAAGCAACATTTTCATTCAAAGAATGCATTTCTGCATACTCAGCCATCCATTTCTGTCTGTAAGGATCGGTAACACCTAAATTCTCCAAAACAGGTTTCCATTTGTTGATGGATTTTTGTTCGTTTACTAATAAATTCATTTTATTTTTTTATTTTTTTAGACAAAAGTCTTAATTTTTAGTATTCTTATATATTCATTAAAAAAAGTCATTTTTTTCTATTTTTGCGACCCCTTATGAATTTAATTTTGCAAATACTGATAAGAATGTATCTAATTGATTTTCAGTTAATTTACTGTCATCTACGATACGATTCTCTGTAATCAAAGTTTTTGAAGGTTTCTCGTTTGTAAACCTTGCTAAATCTCTAGTTTGCCAGAAACTCTCAAATTTTTGTACTGTATCAAGAGTTGGAAATAATCTTGCTGATGTAACAATTTCTTTTTGAATATTGTTATCAATTTTTTCCCAAATTGGTTTTAATTCTGATGGCATAGCATCTAATAATAAGTCATTAAATGATTTTCTTTTTGGTGAGAGAGCTTCATTCATTATTGCAATGACTTGAGCTTCGCTTGTATATTTCCCTTCGCTTTCTTTTAACGCGATTTTTACCTTTGTTTTATCTTCATTAGGTAACGCATAATATGCAGCTTTTCTCTTTTCTGTTAAGAAAAACATGAAATGTGGTTGATCTTCTTCTGAAGCCTTTCTTTTTTTGGTTTCTAGGATCAAAGTATTTAAATTTTCTTTTAATGAGTTTTGAATTGTGTTTAATTTACTAACACCTAATCTAGTAATTTTAGATTCATGTACTTCAACTGGCTCTTCTTGTGTATCTAATTGTACAACAATTAAACCGTTTTGTGGGTTAGTAGCAAGTACTTCACCTGTATTATCACCAACAGCAACAGTTTCACCAGGTGTTGGTAATCCATTACCTACGCCTTCACCTTCTGCAGGTGCAGGTTCTTCGGTTGTTGGTTGTACTGGTTCTTCGGTTGGTAATCCTGGTTGTGGTACTTCTTCACCTTCTGGTGCTTGTTCACCATCAACTGGTTGTGTTTGAACTGGAGCCTGATCAACAGGTTGTTCAACTGGTTGTGCTGGTTGTGTTGCACCTTCTGGTTGATCTTCATAATATTGATTAATATCAATATTTTTTACTTCTTCTTCAGTGATGAATTCAAAGTTTTCTATAAGTTTACCAGATTTTAATTGTTCGGTTAAAAGTTTAGATCTATCAATAGTTTTATCTAGACTCTCGGCAATATAATTAGTGTATGCCATGGAATCATCTAAATTTTCAGCAATATACTCTGAATAAGAAATATTATTATCAACATGTTCAGCAATGTATTCTGAATAAGCGATATTATTATCTAAGTTTTCAGCAATATATTCTGAATAAACGATTGAATTATCAAGACTTTCAGCTAAATACTCAGAATATTCAATTGAATTATCTAAGTTTTCAGCGATATATTCTGAATAAGCAATCGAATTGTCTAAATTCTCAGCAATATACTCAGAATAATCAATATTCTTGTCAAGATTTTCTGCTAAATATTCTGAATATTTGATATTTTTATCAACATGTTCTGCGATATATTCTGAAAAATCAATATTTTTATCCAAAGTTTCAGCAATGTACTTTCCATAATCAATAGATTTGTCAAGTGTTTCTGCCAAGTATTCTGAATAACTACCTATTTTTTCAAGATTTTCAGCTAGATAATCATTATGTTTAATTAAATCAGTTGTAGTTTTTTTCAACTCAACGTTTTCATTAACAACAATCTGAAGTTTTTCAGCCAAATAATCTAAGTATTTGGTCATTTTTGTTTGAGATTCTTGCAATTTCTCATAATAACTGAGCATACTTTCTAACTTTGTGAGATCAAAATCACCTTTACCCTTAATAGCATCATTAATTGTGGTTTTGAATTTTTCGATTTCCTCTGTTAAATAATTTGAATACTCAAGCATTTGTTTTTTTGTTACAAAGTCTTCGTTCATTTGAAATAATTCATTAATTTTTGACTCATCAGATATGTCATATATCCTAAAGTTGGCACTTTCATGGAAACCTAAACTTTCGTTCAAGGATTTAACTTCCATTCTTGCTGAACTAAAGCCAGGATCAGCAACGGCATCATAAGTAAATAATTTCTTTACAGTTACTGTACCATCGGATTCTGTAATGCCTGCAGCACGAGATGATACAAAAATTGGACAACCATCATTTACAAGAGCTTTAGCCTCTTTACCCCAATGGGTATTAAGCAATCGAATTTCACCCTTTACTACGTTTGTTTCTTTGTAATAAAAAGCCTTTTCAATTGTGTGTGAAACTCTTGATAATGAAGTATCAAAGACATCGGGATGATCAAATTCACCATATACAACACCCAATTGTTCTTTACGAGTTAATAATTCTTGTAAATGTGGTAAAAACTTTTCAGCAGTATAGATCCTATCATTTCTATTCTTGATATTAAATTCTGTGAAGGTTCCACCTAGGATGATTGAATCTTTAGCATAAGCAGTAGATTCTTGTAGTGGTTTAAGACCGTCCATGCAATGTTCAACAATAAGGACTGGTTTCATATTTTTAATTTTCTTTTATATATAACATAAAAAATATCATTTTTTTCTATTTTTGAATAAATAAAAGGATCTCAAAAAATGAATAAATTATTGTTGAATTTGACTAAACATGGACATCAAATTTTTATATATACAATATGATTCTTGATGAAAAACTAGAAATAAAAGTAAATCCTTCTAACATAAATCATTATAAAATTTTTTATAGCAACATAAGTGTTGGAGATTTAATTTTAGTTGATGTGGAACAATTAACGAAAGGTTCCAAATATGAAATAAAAATGAGATGTGATAAATGTTATAATGAACTTTATATACCGTATAATTTTTTATACAAAACCGATTCATTACATAATTTTATTTGTAAAAAATGTAAAAGAAAAAACACCAATCAAAAAAAATATGGAGTAGATAACGTTTTTCAATTAGAAAATATTAAAAATAAATCAAAAGAAACAATAAAAAATCAATACGGAGTAGATAATGTTTCTCAATCAGATAAAATTAAAAAGAAAAAAATAAACACATTTTTAAAAAAATATGGAGTAGAATGGGGATTATCTTCAGATATAATTAAAGAAAAATCAAAAAAAACAATTAACAAAAAATATAATGTTGATAATATATCTAAATTAGACAACATCAAAAGGAAAAAGGAAGAAACATGTTTTAAAAATCATGGTGTAGATTATATATCTCAGCATGAAAATTTCAAAAAAAATTTAGACAAATTAATTTTAAAAAAATTACAGATAAAATATAAAAATTTATTAGATATATCTGGTGACAATTTTACATTTTTTTGTGAAAAATGCGGAAAAGAATTTGAAATTTATAAAAAATCATTTTATACTAGGCATAATCTAAATATTGGTATATGCACTTTTTGTAATCCAATAGGTTCAGTACATTCGTCTGGTTCAGAAACAATTTTATATGAATTTATTTCAAATAATATAGATAAAGTTTGTATCAGAAATGTCAAAAATATAATTCATCCTTATGAATTAGATATTTATATTCCAGAATTAAAATTATCATTTGAATTTAATGGTTTATTTTGGCACAACGAGAATAATGTTCATAAAAATTATCATTTATATAAAACTGAAAAATGTGAAAAATTAGGAATACAATTAGTACATATTTGGGAAGATGAATGGTTATTTAAACAAGAAATAATTAAATCTATGATTTTAAATAAATTAAATAAAACTCCTAATAAAATATATGCTAGAAAATGTGAAATTAAAGAAGTATTAGATAATAATTTAATTAGAGATTTTTTAAATCAAAATCATATACAAGGTTTTATTGGAACAAAAGTAAAATTAGGTTTATTTTATGAAAACAAATTAGTTTCTTTAATGACTTTTGGAAATCGTAGAGTTGCAATGGGTAAAAAATCAACTGAAGAATATGAATTATTAAGATTTTGTAATAAATTGAATACTAATGTTATAGGTGGTGCAAGTAAATTATTCAAATATTTCATAAATAATTATAATCCTAAGAAAATTACGACTTGTGTGGATAGATCGTTCAGTCAGGGTAAATTGTACGAAATTTTAGGATTTAGATTACAAAGTAAGACTCAACCAAATTATTATTATATTAAAAATAAAATTAGACAGCACAGATTTAATTTTAGAAAAGATATTTTAGTTAAAGAAGGATATGATTCAACAAAAACTGAACATGAAATAATGTTAGAAAGAAAAATTTCCAGAATTTATGATTCTGGAAATTTAAAATTTATATTTAATACTTGATATTAAATAGAATCTATAAAATCATCAATATTATCATCCAATTCTTTAGTTTCAATATTTTTAATTTTTTTCTTTACTGACTTTTTTTCTGTTTTTGTTTTTTCTTTAATTGATTTTAAAACTTTTTGATTTTCTAATTCGGTTTTTTTCAATTCTTCTTCAAAAGAAGAATCTTTAATTTCTTTTAAAGTTCTATCTAATCTAACATCACCAACACATATTTCACTAACTGTTTCCACAACGTCTTCTAAATTATTAGTAACTGAATCTAATTTATTTTTTTCTGTTTCTTTTATTTTAGATTCTAAATATTCAACACTTGGAATATCTTCTGGATAGATAATTCCAGGAATTTTAAGTTTTTCAAGTTGACCATCAATAATCACTTCTAAATAATCATCTTTTCGTCCTAAATATTTTTCAACTCTAGTAACATCATTTATACCGTTGTGGAATAATATTGCAATTAATCTTTTATCTAATCCCATATTAAATTTTTATTTTTATATATTAAAATAATGTGGTTCACAAGTTATATTTTTTAGCATCTATATAATCTTGATATTTTTCATATTCTACCATATAATGATCGTTAATTATATTATCAATAAATTTATAAATCATATTTTCTTCGTTATCTTTTAATATAATTTCTCTATAATCTTTTGTTCTTTTCAATAAATCTGAGACAGCATCATCAATATCATCACCGTTATCAATCTGTAAAATATCATATAGTTCTAAAGGACTATTACCTTGCCCACTAGGATAAAAATATTCATCTATAACATCTTCAGCAAATTTCTTTATTAATTTATCAATTATAATATCTTTATTTTTAATATTTTCATCTTTAAAAAAATGTTTTAATGATTTTTTAAATTTTTTTATTAAATGATCTGGAAAATCTATTTCAATTCTTTTTTCAAAAATTTTAAAATTAGTTATCATAAAAATTATATATTTATGTTATATATTAAAATAAAATTTAAAATAATTTTAGAAGGACAACCATATTTTTTTATATATAATAACAAACAAAAAATTTATGATAATAACAGAAACAATAAAATTAAAAATGAACAGTAAAACGATATCACATTATATAGAATTGGGTTATAATGTAAATGTAAATGAAATTTACGATATAAAGGTTAGTGATTTAACAAAAGGAAGTAAAGTAGAAATAGTTGCAAAATGTGATATATGCGGCAAAGAAAAAAATGTACCATATAGAGAATATTGTAGAAACACTTCAAAATATGATATTTTTTGTTGCTCAAATAAATGTTCAACCATTAAGAATAAAAAAACATCATTAGAAAAATATGGAGTAGATCATTTCTCCAAGACAAATGAGTTCATAGAAAAAATGGAATCAACAAATTTTAATAAATTTGGATTTGCTTACTATGCACAAACAAAAGAATATAAAGAAATTATAAAAAATAAAAATCTTGATTATAACACAAGAATAATAAAACAAAAAGAAACTTGTTTAGAAAAATATGGAACTGAGAATTATCACCAATCGGAAGAGTATAAATCTAAAAAAAATAATATAATTAATAAATACAAAACTACAGTAACAAAAAAATTATTAAAAAAATTTTCAAATTTAATTTCAACTGATAACAAGAATTATAAATTTTTATGTGAAAAGGGACATGAATTTGAATTATCTAGAGAATTATTAAAAAATAGGTCTAAATTAACTACTAAAATATGTACAATTTGTAATCCAATAGGTTCCTCCAAATCTGGATATGAAATACAATTATTTGAATTTATATCAAATAATATTTCAACAGAAATATTAAAAAATAACAGAACATTTTTAGATAATAAATATGAACTGGACATTTATTTGCCTGAATTGAAATTGGCATTTGAATTTAATGGTTTATACTGGCATAATGAATTAAATAAAGAAAATAATTATCATTTAGACAAAACTGAATTATGTAAATGTAAAGGTATACAATTAATACACATATGGGAAGATGATTGGACTTATAAACAAGAAATAATTAAATCTATTATTTTGAATAAATTAAATAAAACACAAAATAAAATTTATGTCAGAAAATGTGAAATTAAAGAAATATCTGATAATAAAATGGTTAATAAATTTTTGGATGAAAATCATTTACAAGGAAGTATAAATTCATCAATTAAAATTGGATTATTTTTTAATAATGAACTATATTCATTAATGACATTTGGAAAACAAAGAATTTCATTAGGACAAAAAAGTATAAAACACACATATGAATTATTAAGATTTTGTAACAAATTAAATACCAATATTGTTGGTGGTGCTTCAAAACTTTTTAATTATTTTCTCAATGTTTATAAACCTGAAAAAATAATTACTTATGCAGATAGAAGTCATTCAAATGGTGACCTATATTATAAATTAAAATTTAATTTTATTTATAACACAATTCCAAATTATTATTATATTATAGATGGTATAAGACAAAATAGATTCAGTTTCAGAAAAGATATACTAATTTTAGAAGGATATGATCCATATAAAACTGAACATCAAATAATGACAGAAAGAGGTTATTATAGGATATACGATTCAGGATCAATGAAATTTGAAATGAACCCTTAAAATTCAGATCCTCCTTGACCACCTTGTGCTCCGCCACCTTGTGCTTGTCCACCCTGTGATTGACCTTGTCCACCAGGCATTCCACCTTGGGCTTGGCCTCCAGTAGGCATTTCACCTTGTGATCCACCAGGCATCTCACCACCCATTCCACCAGGCATTTCTTCTGGAGAACCCATTCCACCACCAGGAGATCCCATTCCACCGCCTCCAGCACCTGATCCAGGTGCTGCAAGTCCACTCATCATTTTAAATTTATTATTTGACTCGATATCCTTATCCGTGAATTTCATTATATTACGCACAATCCACTCGATGCTCAAATATGGCTTTCCTTCAGCATCTTGTAAGTTGTTGGAGAGTGTTGAAGCGATTTCGGATCTTTTTGATAGATTATTCAAGAATTTCCATTCTTCGAATAGATCATTAGAGTTAAAAACTATTTTAATATAACTATCAAACAATTTATCGTCTTCTAGTTCAGGAAAATCCAAAACCATTTGAATCATTAAAGGTTTAACTAATATTTCTTTGAATAATGTTCTTAGTCTATTTATAAAATTTTTATATCTAATTTCATCCATTGTGATTGATGCGGTATCGTCATAAAAATTGCCACCACCTTGGTCTTCGTCTAGTCTTGAAAATGGAAGTTTTGATGCTCTCTTTAATGTCTTATAAAACCATTGAAGTACTTGATCTTCATTTAAGTCTGCTTGTTGTGGTTGCTCAATTGTCATTTCTGGTGTCCCTTGGTCTGATGTTGGAAACCAATAATCTTTTGAATGAGGAATTTTAGTTGAGCCATTAATATAAGGTATACCAGTTCTATCATCCCATTCAATATCTTCATGATATTCGCTCATCAATTGTGCAATTTGTTGTTCTGCTTGTTGTCTTGTCAATCCATTTACAGGAATAACAAATTTTTTATAGATGGATGCCTGATTTAGATTATACATCAATTTTGTAAATTCTAATAATTTAAGTTGATTGTAAGGTTTAATTAAACCTTCGACATATGAAGTTTCATCGTAATCGAGATTATTAGAATATGAAATATAAATAATATTTGCATCTAGTAAAACTCTTCTTAATTGAGGAATATCTGGATTTTGAATCCAAACAACTGTACCTGAACCAGGTTCAGCGGCAACAATTAAGGTTAAAGGATCTAATAAATTAAGACTAATAATAGTTTTTTGTTTATCATCATAAACAATTTCAAATGCTAAAAATCCATCAATTAAAAATGTTTTCATATAATTCCAAGCAGTTAAACCATCATTAAATCCAAAAGCGTTATAAATTCTTCTAAAATTTTCTTGATATTTAACTCTAATTGATTGATCATAACTATCTGGAATGTCAGTTACTGAACAAAAATAATTATCATCATTATAATTCACACATTCCTCGGCAATTCTAATAACATAATCTTTAATTTCTTCTTTAATAGCATATTGATGTAAAATTTTTCTTTTATCTAAATATTTACGATCTAAATATGCGATTGATTTCTTTTCTAAAATTTTAGAAATAATTTTCTTCGTGAATAAATCATACATATTTGTACCGGGTTCATATAGCAAATTGCTTGTGTCCTGAAACGCACCTATCGCTTGACTATTTTTAACGACCATTTCTTGCTCGTCCATTCCAAAATTACTTAATCGTCTTAATAATTTATTACTAAAACTTTTTCCTACATTACCTTTACCGAACTCATACATTGAATTTGGTTGATTATATCTGTTATAAGTTGCCATTTTTTTGATTAATTTTTATTATATATTAAAATAAAGAAGCCCTGTTACAATTCCTCAAATAATTTTAAGTTTTGTTCAAAATTTCTCAATGCTTTGTAGAAATTTTCTACATCTTTTTCATACATTTTCAATATTTCTTCAAAGGTTTTTATTTTTTCTGAAAATTCACCCTTAAGTTTTTCGTTTTGAATATTATACAAAGTATCATACATTAATCTATTATTAATATAATATGTATCTACAAAAACAAATCGTTGTAAGATAGTGGATGATATTTCAAATATTTTTTCTATTTTTGAAATATCATAAGCAGTTATACAATAACCTTTATTACCATTTTTCTTTAAGAAATTATAAATTCCATTCACATTAAAATTAAATTCCTCTTTCACTTTACCACCGACTGAAATTTTATTCTCATTTTTTTCATATTTGTCTTTATTAACATCAATAATAGATTCTATTAAAAATGCTTTATATTTTAATGGTAAATAATCGAAATTAACCGCATATAAAACTCCTTTATCATTTATAATTTTTAATTGTCTTTCTAAAATACCTTTTTCATTTTTATTTTTCAACGGTTGTATAGTTAAAATAGGACACCATAACTTATTTCCATTAAAATTATATTTGATAATATAAAATTTACCTATTTGTACATTCTTTAAATTGGTTGCATGTACTTGATTGTTAGGTTTTCTTAAAATATATGTGAACATTTCAAGTGTAGATTCAGTTCTAATGACTTTTATATTTTGAGCATATTGTCTAAAAAGTGCTCTAACTTCTTCTGTAAATTTCATGAACTATATATAAAATTAGGGAATTAAACCTTTTTTTCTGAGATGGTCTTCTGTTATTATAATAAATTTGATTCCTTTTTTCTCACACCATTCTCTAGTAAATGCCCATTTATGTAAATTCTTTTTATGAGTTCTTAAGGCGTACTCATAATTTTCTAACATTTTTAAGGTGTGTCTTTTTGGTTTCTCAGGTAAAGCGCATTCGGCTTTTGGTTTTATTTCAACCAAAATTCTTTCATATGATTCTTTATTATCATTTTTGGTCATCTCTAAATAAAAGTCTGGATAATATCTATGTGTTTCTACTTGATTCTTATCATTTGTAATTTTATAAGGAATTTCTATGCCTTCTGCACTCCATTTTCTAACATTTTCATTTAAATCACAATATCTACAAAATGCTTTTTCCCATGAACTACGATATAGTATCGGATAAGTTCCTAAATATTTTTCTGAATTTTGAATAACATAATGACCTTGCTTATATCGTCTATTCCCGATTCTTGATCTGTTTTTCGCCATTTGTATTCTCCAATAATTTATTTAATTTAGACTTTCCTAACTTTATTATCACCTTTATTTTCGAATTGTTCGTTCAAAAATTTGATGCTATATAATTCTCTTGCTTTTTCAATTTTTGGATTAATATCGTTCATATTAGATAATTATTTTTTTCTAAAAGAATTTATTAGTCTAGGATCGGGAGGTTCTTGAATTAATTTTGTATTATCTTTAACAGGAATATAATTTTTACCTTTATTAGCCAATGCTACATCATACAAATTTGGAAATCTATTATAAGCACCGAATTTCACATCTTGAAATTGAATATCTCTCACTAACATTATAAATTCTTCATCACTTCTATAAACAGAAGGTGCTGGTATAGGTGTTGATTCAATAAAACCATCATTACGAACCCAATCTTTTAAAGCCATACTCTATATATTAATTTTTAAAATAAAATTGTTAAATATTATGTAATCCTCGCCCTTCATTTGAATGACTTAAACTTATCATTCTTGGTGAATCTTGATTGTTCTTTTTCTGATATATAACATTTAAACCACCTGCTATACCTCGTTTACAAATTTCTGAAAAATATGGAAAAGCGGAAGAATATTTCTTTTCATTAAATCCACTCCAGTTAGATAACATCATCAAAATGCCTTGTTGCATACAATCATATTTATCATCTGGAGTTTTATATTTTCTCTCGAATTTTTTAATCATTTCCTCTCCAATTTTAATAATCATATTTTCTGCCTTTCTAGTGAGCTTTCCGCGACCTTTTGATAAAACAACCTCGTAATAGAATTCAGTATCATCAATATATCTTGCCATATATTTAATTATTTTTATAAAAATTTTTATCAATCCATTTTCTTTTTCTCGCAAATTCATATACATTATGATTTTCTCTTGCAAATTCGGTTACATTCTTATATTTTTCAGCTTCATTTTTACATTCATCTTTGGTCCAAGTTTTTCTTAATGGTATCATATGTAAACAAATTTCATCTAGAAATTTATTCTTTTGTGCAAATTGCCACAATTTATGATTATTTATTTTAAATTCGTTTCTACTATTATATTTCAATGCTTCTTTTTTGCAATCTTCTATTGTTACATAATTATGTAAACATATCATATGGGAACATATATCATCTAGCCAGTCATTTTTTCTAGCTATATCCCAAGAATTATGATTATTTTTTGCAAATTCGCCTCTATGTTTGTATTTAAGTGCCTCTTTTCTACATTCATCTTTAGTCCATTTTCTGTGAATTATGGTCATATGTGAACATATTTCATCCAACCATTTATTTTTACGTGCTGAATTAGATGCTGAGTGATTATTTTTTTCAAATTCGGATCTTGTATTATATTTCGATGCCTCTTTTCTACATTCCTCTTTATTCCATTTTATTTTTGAAGAACCAATTCCACCAGTCTTAGCAATATTTAAACACTTGAATCCATTTTCTTCTGATTTACATTTCCAATATTCTTCTTGTATTTTAGCATCATTCACAGGAATATAATCAGTTAATTTTTCAATAATAATAGGTTTAATTTTTGTTTTTTCTATATATGAATGTACTGTTCCTTTTTTATTTAGATGTTCACATATTCTTCTATCAAAATTGCTGGTTAATCCAACATAACAAACGTTATTTGAAAATATAATTCTATATATCAGTCTCTTATATTCATTACCTATTGGTAACATATGAGAACATATATCATCAATCCACTTATTTCTTACTGCTGCTTGGTAAGCGCCATAAGATAATTTTTTAAAATCTTTTTTGTAATTGTACTTTAGTGCTTCTTCTTTACACTCATCTATCATCCACTTGGAATTTGCAGAATTCATTATTATAATATTTTTTGGGATTTGATCTAAAATGCCTATAAAATATGTATATTATGAAATTGCCTGAATTAGATAGCCTAAAAATTAGTTAATTATGTAAAATAAATAAAGTTATTGTTACTATTATTTAGTAATGCTTATAACTGTTATAGAATAAGATAAATAAAAAGTTGATTAAAAATAGCATTCTCGAAGTAATAATTATGTATTTTTTATGGAAAGTATTGATTTTATTATATATTTAAAACACAAGAAGGGCCTTTATTTTATAAAGGCCCTTCTTGTAAGAAATAATTATAAAATCATTCTTTTTGCTTTAACCTTATCAGCATTAACTGCCTTTAAATTTTCATATAATTCGTGTTTAGAAATTAGCAAATCATTAAATGTTTTCTTTAAATTTGTATCACTATTCACTAATTCTTCATGTTCTTTTAACAATGCTAAGCCTTCATCAATTTGTTTGATACCTTCTTTAATTTCCATTTCTTTGTCTTCTAAGGATCTAACATGTTTCATTTCTTTTGAAAGTTTATTGTCTAAAAATTTCGTTAAATCATAATCCAATTCTTTTTGAACATCATTAATTAAATCGTTTGCTGAATTATATTCATAGAAAGCTGTACCTGTTCTAGCGTCTTTATTATAAATATACATTTTATCTTTATAATTAATAACATAACATTCTAAATGGGGATATAAAGCATTTTCTACCTTTAAAGCAATATCTAAATCTACAAATTTGTCAATATTTTGAGCTGCTGTTTGTGATAAAACATAAAAATCTTTCTTTAACCAAGGAATAATTTTTGAATTGAATAAATTTTCTAAAGTTGTTTCTTTATCTAATTTTTCTTCATTTAAGAAAACTTCTTTGTCATTTTTTGTTGAAATACTTAAAATTAAATTTTCGTCTAGTCTAAAAGAAATCATATCATCTTTAACGTCACCTATGGTCATAACTTTTTCCAAAATTCTAAATTCTCTAATTTTATCTACATCTTTAATGTGATTTTCTAAAAGCGTTTGTTTAACTTCGTCATTATTAATTAAAAACCAACGATCTTTCATAAAAACTAAATTGCCATCTTCTGTTTTTTCTACTAACGTAAACACCTTTGAGCCTTTACCTGAATTCATTAAATTTTGTCTTTGAATAGGATTATTCATATAACCATTCAAAAATAATTTTACTTCTGGAATCCAATCATGAATAACCAATTCATTAACAATTGAGGTCATTTTTGAATCATTATCTTGAATATTAATAATATTAAGAATAGAATTCAAAGCTGGACGGTACATTTGTCCATAATTTTTTCTTTCAATTTTTTTGTAAAGATCCTTTAAATTATAATTTATTGGATCACTTTTAATTTCGTTTTCTAATCCTTCAATTAATTTTACAACTTTAACATCCCAAGAAAGTGGTGTAAGTTTTTCTTTAATTGCGCCAACAAGTTCTTTTTCTGAAAAGTTATCATAACCATTGATAAATTTCTCAACAATTACATTCAATTCATAATCCTCAATTAATAAAGCACTTTTAAAATTAAATAAGTCATACTTTAAATTTTTCATGTTTCTTTTTTATTTTTTGTACTGTATCTTGCAGTTTTTTTAATTTTTTAATCTATTATGAAGTTATATATAAATAAAAAAAACTCATTTTTTTCAAAAATGAGTTTTCAAATAAAAAATTAAAAATATTATTCCATATTATTTATATCATTGTTTCTATTTTGATCTTTTTCTCTTAGTATGTCTTCTTTTGATTTATTATCAATTAAATTATTATACCAGTAAGTTCTTTTTAATGTTGGAATTTTAGCACCTAACTGAGGTCTAGGAACACCCAAAAAATCCCAATCAATTTGAGAATCATTATCACACACTTCATAATCATCACTCATATTATCAAAAACAGGATAATATGTTTGTATTTCTAATGAAAATTTCATAGTAATACTACCGTCAGATGTTAAATTAATTTCTCTTGGCAATTCTATACCAGAATCAGATGGCAATTTAAAAAACGCATCTAATTTTAATCCAAAATAACTAATATTAAAAAATCTATAATTGTATAGAACATCTAAAATTTTAGTATAGCAGGTATCTGCTTCCCATTCATTATCTAATCTAATAGTAATTTCATAATTTAATGAAATCGGAACTGCTTTAGTTCTACTAACAACTTGTCTAAATTCTTCATTAATTTTAGTTTCTTTTGATAAATATTGATTAGGGTTAGCAAACTCATCATCTCTTTGTGAGCCACCTTTAAAAGTTACGGTTCCTCTTTGTTTTTGATCAGTGTTCAACTCTACTCTAGTACTAACAGTATCATCAACAAAAGCATCTAAAATAAATCTTTCTTGTCCAGCAAATGGTGTATAAAATGGAATAATGACTCTAATTTTTTTTCCATCACTCCATCGATTTATCCATCTCACCTTAGTCGTTAAAACTTTACATAATCCAATTGTAACCATTCTAACAAAATTATCATCATAATTGTATTGTTCATCTATATTCATTAAACTTTAATTATTTAATTCTATATATAATTTTTAATCTATTCAAAAGTTATGGAACAAAAAAGACAATTTATTATTATTTTAAGTAGTAAAGACCAATCTCGTTTTTATTTACAAAAAATAAAAAAAAATAGTTTAGGATATTATTTTATGAGAACAATAAATCCTAAAAAAGCTAAAATTTGGAAAATTAAAAAAAAATGTGAAACTGCAATAGATAAAATTGAAAAATTATTAGATCCAACTCAAACACATTTAAAAAAATATAAACTAGAAGTAGTAGAAATAACTGACAATCAAACATTGAGACAATTAAAATTAAAAAAATTAAATAAAAAATGATAAAAATTGGAGATAAAGTTCGGATGAGTAAAAAAAAGATTATAGGTATCGCAGGCACATATATACCAGAGTGGTACTGTAATGAAATATTTTCCATAAAAAATATACGTCTCTGTACAGGATCTTCAACAATCGTAACATTAGACAGAAATTTACCAAATAGACATGGAAATGAAATATATATTGGATATTTAAAATCTTTACGAATACAAAGAAAAAAGAAACTTTTAAAATTAAATTCCCTATAATTTTAGGGACTAACAAGTCTCATTATCAATTCATAGTTGTTAAGGAAGACACTACTCACAAAGTAGTGTTTTCTTTTTTTAAACAAAATATATAATTAATTATATATTTAATTGAATCAAATATATCAATTATGGCTGAATTATTAACAAATGAGATTTTTTGGTATAAATACCAACCACAAAGTTTAAAAACTATTATCCTTCTTCCAAGAATAAGAGAACTCATCAAAGATGGATTAAAAATGAATGTTATATTTCATAGTGAAACCGCAGGTACAGGTAAAACAACTCTTGCAAAAATTTTATGTAAAAATACAGATAATATTCAATATAACGCATCAGATGATACAAGTGTTAATATTTTGAGAGATCAATTAAAAAAACATTGTAAAACCCTAAATCCATTTATGCCAAAAAATTCATTAAAAACAATATTTCTTGATGAATTCGATGGTGTATCTATTGAATATCAAAAGGCAATGAAAGGATTTTCAGACACTTATCATCATGTTAGATTTATTTTAACAACAAATTACATTCAAAATATTGATGAGAAAATTATTTCAAGATTTACCAAAGTTGATTTTGATCCAAAAACTAAAGAAGAAACGGAATATCTTCAAACTATGTACTTTAAATATCTTAAAGCAATTGCTACGAAATTATCTATTACACAACCAGAATTTAAAATTACTAATGATGAGATAAAAAAACTTATAATGCTAAGTTTTCCAGACTTAAGAAGTGCAGTACAGAAATTACAAGAAGTTTATATTGTTGGTACAGAGCAATTTAAAAATATTAATTCAAATTATGATGATATTTTTAAATTTGTTATGGATGGCAAAAATAATGTTGAAGAAAATTATGTTTATGTTATGAATAATTTTCAAGATTATCCATTAGAATTAATGAAAGCATTAGGTCGTCCTTTATTTAGTAAATTAATGAACATTGATCATCCGAACTTAATTAAACAAGGTGCAACTTTAATTAGTTTACAAAAATCTTATAATGAAAAATATAATGATACAATAGATCCTCTTATTCATTTAATATCATATATTACTGATATAAAAGAAACATTAAAAAAACAATAAAAATGAGTGAATAAATGGGCTTCATTATTTGATACAGAATTAAGCGGAAAAACTGATTGGTTATTACAATATACCAATAATTTAAATAACTCAGGAACTAATTTTTATAAATCAATTTCTTCCGGTTATACCGGACAAACAATATCCTCCACCAGTTTCGGTAATCAAAATTTACTTCCAGTTTCTATAAAAATAGCAGCACAAACTATTGGTATGAATCTAGTTGCAGTAAAACCTATGAGTGCACCTATCGGTAGTATATTTGGAATGGATTTTGCATATGAAACACCAGAAGAAGGAAGGAAAAAGAAACGAAAAGAAAGATTAAAAAAATTAAATAAAATTCTTAGGAAAGAGAAATTAAAATATATAGATGAAATTCTTCAAAAAATAATATAATAAAATGAATGACATTAAATTCTTTAAAGAAAAACAAATTAATGATTATATTTACAACAATATAAATTTAACACACACAGGAACAAATGATATTAAATTCGGATTAAAAATGATGCTCGGTGAAGAGCCAGCAGTCAAATTTAATTATAAACCTAGTATGAAAGTTAATGAAACAACTGGAAAAGTTGAAAGATTAGAAAATGAATTAGAATCTATCGAAATCTACTATACTTATATCGGTTCAGATAACAATCAACATGCTGGGCATATGAAATATATTGTAAACTAATCTATTTTTTCATAACAAATACAATATCACCATAAGCATCTGTTGTATCACCACACAACCATTCTAACTCATGTTCAACAATTAAATTTGATATTTTGCTTTTCCAAATATCATTAAATTGTTTAGCCGCATGTAAAGGTTGATTGTTTTTAGCATAAAATGCAATTTTTTCATAATTTTTTTCATATGAAAAGCCAGCACAGTCTATATATCCATAAAATTCATAGAGTTTTTTAAAATTTTCAATTTTTAAATCTCTTGAAATACTTGAAGGCCAAGATTTTTCAGTATTCCACACATAATCATCATAAATACCTAAAGTAAAAGCGACACAATTAAAATTCCAAGTAGAAACATTTATTTTATAAGGTTTTCCAATTATGTTAGGAAACCAAATTTCTAAATCTTTATTAGTAGCCATTTTCTTTCGACCATTTTTTCCAATATAACATTCTTTCTTTTGTGTTATACTTTAAAGGATCTAAACCTTGACCAGTAATTTCAGAAAGTGCATTATCCCAAAGTATATTATTTCTATTTAATAAATATGGTATAACTTTTTCGCCGATTTGAACTATACTTCTATATGATTTTTTTTTAGAAATCATTTCTAAGTCCGGTAAATTTGTATTTTCGGATTCCTCTATCAAATTATTTATCAATAATTTATCATTATTAATAAATTCATTAAATTTATTTACTTTTGTCATATTTTTATTTTATTTTATATATTATTTTTAGGAAGTCATCATAATTTTTATCAATTATATATTGAAAATTAAAACCTTCATTTAATGTTGCTTTTTCTTTTTCTATACATCTATCTTTATGTAATTCATATATGTATGTTGATTTAACTTCAACTATTAAATTATATTTCTTCAAATAAAAATCTGAAAAGTAAAATTTTTCTTTGTCTAAATACGTATATTTGATGGTCTTGCCTCTTTTTACTTCTAAATTTAATTTTTGACACAAATCTAAAAAATCTTTCTCATATGTGCCTTGATAATTAATACCTATTTCATGCATTTTCATTTTAGGAAATTGCTTCTTATGAATTTCAAAATTTTGTGATGGAAAATCAACACCATATCTTTCATTACAAGTTATTTTAGATTTAGTTTTATATTCTTCTGTTGAGAGATATGAAGATTTACCATATCTTTTTAAACAGGTTTTAGCAACTCTATTTTGGAAATCCTTTGATTGTGAGCAATGATCAAATCCATATTCTTTTTTATTATTTTTATTTCTTTTTATTAAAACATCCTTAGACTGTGTAGGCCACTCTACATCATTATTTTCAAAGCAAGTTTGTTTAGATTTTTCGCGATTTGTAAAATTTTCATCACCATATTTTTCTTTTTTTGTCTTTTTTGCAATATCTTTTATTTTTTCTGATTGAAAAACATTTTCAGTGCCCCAATTTTTTAAATTTGTCTCCTTTTTCTTATCTTTGATTTCTTTTGATTGTGATACATTTTCAACACCATATTTTTTTAAATTTGTTTGCTTAGATTTTTCTCTATTTGTAAAATTTTCATCACCATATTTCTGTAATTTGGTTTTTTTAGATTTTATAGTTTTACATTTTTCACAAGAATAAAAACCACCTCTTTTTACATTATTCATATATGAAATATGTTGTATAGAATTAATTGAACCACAAATATCACATTGCACATCTATTAATAATTTATAACCTTGAATTATATCCTTAGTATATATTTCCGCAAATTCTTTTAATTCAACATCATAACCAATATCATTGTAATAATTTATATTTGTTCTATTTATTTTTACTTTGATTTTTTCTGTTAGTATCATATCTTTTAATTATTTTTATAATTTCCATCTATAAGTAATTTAAATATCATTTTTTAAACATCTTTAATATATTATGATATATAAAAGAAAAATAATATATGATTAACGTTAATTTGCTGGTGGATGGCAATTATTTTTTGTATCGTGCAGTCTTTATTTTACACAGATTAAAAACTCTTTATGGTGACTTGGAAACATTATTGTTAAATGACTATAACAATATTACTAACGCATACCCTTACACATTAATTTACTTTATTTCTGATAGTAAAAAAAGTTGGAGAAAAGCATATTACTCTGAGTACAAAGGTAAACGAAAAAAGGAAGAAAAAATAGATTGGGAATTTGTTTTTGATACTTTTGATAAATTTAAAGAAAATATTAAAAGAAGACACAATTGTCTTGAATATCAAATTGACCCTTTTGAAGGTGATGATATTATTGCACACATCGTAAAAGTAACAAATAGTCAAGGTGGTTCTAATATTATTTTGTCTAATGATGGCGACCTTCATCAATTGTTAAAATTTAGCACAACCGACAATTACATCAATATGATTTACAATCATAAATTTCAAGACGAAAGGCTTTTTGTACCTAGAAACTACAGTATATTTTTAAAGTATATTGAAGATACATCAGTTGGCGATATTTTTGATATGAACAATGATATAGATTTTATAAATTATTTTGATAAATTAACAAATAAAGCCAAAATAACACCTATAAATAATGAAGAATCTTATTTTAAAAAATTAGTTTCTGGTGATTCTGGTGATAATATTTTAAGTGTCGTTAAATTTACGCCAGATACAAGGGGAATTGGTACTGCTGGCGCTAATACGGTTTATGCTATGTTCAAACAAAAATTTCCTGAAGAGATTGATTTTGATTCGGATGAATTTATAAAAAATTTTGTTGATATTCTTTCTATATATCGTAAAAATAAAGAACTTAACTTCAAAGAAAAAGTGGTCGAAAATATTAAATTATCTAGAAAACTAACAAGATTAGATGGTAAATATTTACCGGACGGATATGAAAAACTTCTTTATGATACAATTAAAATTTGATTTTCCTATTTTTTTATAAAGTGTGGTACTCCTCAATTTGAGCGGAGCGGAGCAATTTTGAAAGAAATTGCTCTTTTTTATTGATAGACTTTTATTTTCTTTGAACCATTTTCAAAATGTTTATTACGAACAATTATGGTTTTATTATCTTTCTCATTATCAAAAGCAATCCAACCTTTTTTCTTCTTGTCACCATTCCAACCGAAGCCATCTAAGTTAGTATAAAGATATCCTTTTGCTTTTATTTCTGATTTACCATCTTCTGATTTAACCAATTTAAAATCAGTCACTAATGTCGTTGGACGATCATTCAAATCTTTTATGATTATCTTATAATCTACTGTTTTAAATTTACCTTTGATTTCATTTTCAAAAACAAAGTTTTCATATTTTTTTAACATTTTACAAATTATATTTATTCATTGAAGTGTATAGTTCTATTTCCTCTTGTGTTAATTTTACTACGCCCATATATTTATATCCTCTTCTATATCTAAGATCATCAAAACCTTTAAGTCTTTTGTCATGTTGCCATTCCATCCAAGACCATTCATCACTCATCCATGTATTTTTATCTTCTGATTTGAAATTTTCATTATGCCAAATTTCTATAAAATGACTTTTACCTCGAAGCAGTAATAGAGGTCGACGGACAGCAATTAATCCTCGTCTTTTACATATTTGAATATCTAAAAAGATATCTTTTGGTGCACCAAGTTTATCAAGAGATGCTTTTATGATATCTAAATTATCAGCCTTTATTTTCCAATAATATCTACCTGATATTGGTTGTATATTTTTATCAACACTTGCATCTCTTTCTTTTTGAAAATCTCTTTCAAATTGTTGCATTGTTAATTCAAATAATTTATATTTTATAATGTTTAAAACCCTGCCCAGCCGGGTTTCAGAGTTAGTTGCACGTTGGAATTGTCAAAACCATAACCGGGAATGGTAAAATCATAATTAAAATTCTCCACCAGTTTTTCCTGAACCGCCCCCACCAAATTTTCCACCACCTAGTCCGTTCACACTAATAATATACAAATTTTTATTTATTTTTTCACAAATATAAGTTCCTAAATTATTATCTGTTAATTTAAATTCCTCACCTTCTGGTTTTGCATTCTTTTTATTTACTATAATATATTTAAACGGTGATGAGGAAAAAAGTCCTTTAATTTTATATGTTGTATAATTTGGTGTATCATCATCTACTTCTAAATCGCTCATTTTAATTAAATGTGCACCCTTAAAAGGTTTAGGACTAGCATATGTACCACCGAAAGTTTTATCATAATACCAAATAAATTTTACAACTGAAGGAATAAATAGATTATAAATTTGATGTGTTACTGTGTGTCTGTGTTTTCCACTACCATGACTTTCTGAATAACTGTGATAAGCTACCATAAAATCATCATTAACAGTTAATTTAAAAGTTTGTCCTTCAGCACATAATTCATATTCCTTAAAAGTTTGATTCCCAATCTGTTCAGTTTTATCTAATTCTGCAAAACCTTTATGTGTATCACATCCACCAAGAGCAACTGAAGCACCAAGCATCGCACCCAAAGCAGCAGTTTTAAAATTTAACTTCTCATCAACAAATTCTTCATATTTAAGAACTTTTGTTTCCATACAAAACCATTTTTCTTTATATATTATTTTTAATTATTCAAATTTTTACCTGACAATTTGACATAAACTTTTTGAAAAAATGTCACTAAATATCATTGGTATAAAATTTGACTATATTTAAATAAAAATAATTATAAAAATATGAACAGAAATTTAATGAAAACAGAAAACAGACCTTTCTTTGATTTAGCAAGAAGGTTTTTTAACGAAGATTTCAATTACTTCGACTCTCCATTATTTACAACAAAAAATGGTGGATTGTCAAACATTTTAGAAAAGGAAAACGAGTATCTTATTGAACTTAGTGCGCCTGGTCTCAAAAAAGAAGATATTAAAATAGAACTAGATAATGATATTTTAAGAATTTCTTCTGTGTACGAGGACGAAAAAGAAGAAAAAAATGATGGATATTATAGAAGAGAATTTTATAAATCTAGTTTTGAGAGAAGTTTTTTAGTACCTAAAATTGCCGATAAAAATGCAATTTCTGCCACTATGATTGATGGTATTTTAACAGTATCAATTCCTAAATTAAAAGAAGAAAAAAAACTTAGTAATATTGAAATCAAAATTAAATGAACTACTACTACACTAAAGATGTAGTTGTTTTCTTACGGTATCTATAAAAAAAGAGCCTCACGGCTCTTTTTTTTAGAAAGGCTGTTTATTTTCGCCTTTTTCAAAATCCAATTTTCTTAAATCTGGTTCTGTACCTTTTTCTTCATCAAATTTATCAACTTTAGTCATCCAATTATCAAAATCCTCAATCAAAAACTTTTCCATGATTTCTTTATATTTCTCAAAAAGAATATCTTCAATATTAAATTCTCTTTGTTCCAAGAATATATGTGAATCTGCAACATCTTCGTCGAAAACTTCAATCGGAATTCCACTTGCGTCATTGAAAAATGGTGTTGCCTTTACAATAATACCTTCTTGATCATTTGCAAATTCGAAAATTCCTTCTGATGGATCGTGAATAAATTCAAAATCACCAATTTTCTTATTTTCATTCAATTTTTTAGCAAAATAATTAAGAATTTCTGCTCTATATTGATCAGTAATAGAATTTTCTTTAATAGATTCTCTCAAAATGAAATTGCTTCCGATTTTAATTTTAGTTAAATTATCAATCTGTTCATTCAACCAATTCATATCAAAATTTCTATATACATTTTTCTTAACCGTTTCTAAAGTAAAGGTTCTTTCTTTAATTCTAACATCATCTAATAAACCTTTAATTTTTTCGACTAATTCTTCTTTACCATTGATATTAATATCTTTGTCTAAAGATTCTTCATTTGAAATTTTGATTGATAATGAACTTTCTATTAAAGAATAAATTTCGTTCCTTAATGAATCTTTCAATTCATATTTTGGTTTTACTTCTTCGTGTAAAGTACTAAATTTTTTCATATTCCTATTTTATTTTTATTTTTATTTATTAGTATTTATCAAGGGAACGCTGATAAGATTCACCAGCCGCAATATAATTATAAATTATTTCTGCTGCTTCTTCTGGTGAATTAGATGTAATTATATCTAAAATTCCATCATAATCATATGTTTCACTATCATTTAAGTCTTGATCATTTAATGTTGGTCTTTCTCCTGTAACATCGTTCAATTCATCATCACTAAATCCACTATCCATTATTTCTTCATTTAAAAATTCACCAAAATTTTTAGTTTTCATATTTTATTTTTATTTTTTTACCTGTAGGTATAACCAGTTCTCAAATCCCATCTTAAACCAGATAGTTGCATATAATATTGATTATCAATTTGAATTGCTGGATAAGCATTTTGTAATGTAGTGCCTGTTACATATGGATATGAATATATAAGTACACCACCTACAACAGTTTTTCTTTTTATTGACCACAATGGATCTGAATCCTGTGTTCCTGCTACTGAATAGCCATAATATGTTGTTGCTGTTAGAGAATCACCATTCCAAGGATCTATTCTTTGAGGTTCTACTGCCATAATTTTAATTTTCTTTTATATATAAATTTTTTAAAGTTAGATTATATATAAATAAAAAAAGCCAGTATTTTCATACTGGCTTTCTTTCTTTAATTATCTGTTTTTATAATCTTCTATTCTTATTGTATGAAAATTATGGGCATTTAATAATCTAGGTATCCAAAATTTTTCATATTCATTAAATCTCACACATGCTGTTTTTATACTGGGATCTCGACCAACATTAAACCAAACCATTTCGTTTTTTGTATATTCTTTATCAATAAATATAAAATCAGTATCTTCATCATCATCAGAGTAGTGGACTATTTTAGCATCTAATATGTTTTTAATAATGTTATGTATTTGGGATTTATCGAAATCTGGATAATTTTTTTCTATAAAATAATACAATTCTATCCAATTTATAAGAACCACAGGTCCCCTTTCACTTACATCAATAGTTTTATTTAGATTTTTATTAGCATTTTTACTCCACTCTTTTTTATCATCTTCACCTTTTTGTTTCCATTTATTAATTAAATTCTTTGTTTTCTCATCTTTCACAGGAACTTCTTTCACAGTAGATTTTTCAATTTTTTGCTTATCCAAATTGACATTATGTGGATCATTTAAATAATCTCTTTCTTTTTTTGATAAATTTTCCAAACCTTTATCAATTAATCCATCAATTATTTCCTGATCGAATTTTTCATTAAATTCCTTATATTTTTTCATAAGTTATATTTTTTTATATCTGTCGCCAATTCTGTGTCACCGGTTTCTCTGTATGCTTCCAACCAATCTTTTAATTCATTTTTTTCTTTATCTTGATAAGTCCAACTTTGTTTGAGTACTTTCCATAAAATCAGAAAATTCGTAACCATATTTATCAAATCAAATTCTTTTTGTGATATAGTTATTATCTCATCATCATTTGGATAGCCAATTAAAGAATATGTTTTTTTAAAATCCTCATAAATTTTTATCATAAGTTATATTTTTTTGCATCTAGGTATAATTCTGGATTACTTGTGTAAATTACTAATTTTTCAAAATCTTTTTGATTTAACACATAAGAGCCCATCAACGATTTAAGTTTTATCGTTTTAACTTTAACAGTACCAAACTTACCAGTACCAACAACAACTATTTCGAAGTCTATAATTTTAGATTCAATTAAACCTTCACAAAAATTTTCATTTTCAGGCAATTTCATAAAATCATTTATATAACTCAATATTTCTTCTTTTTTCTTCTTTCTTAGTTTATTCCTTTTTTATCAAATTTAATTGAATATTCATAATATTCTATTGTATCTGTTTTAGGAAGATCACACCAATCTGCTTCACCTACTAAATTAAAATAATCAAATAATTCTCCTTCAGTAAAAAAATCTGGATATATAATAAAAGAATTGCAGTAAGGCTTTTGTATAGTATAATCTTCAAAAATTTTTAAATATTTCATAAATTATATATAAATAAAAAAATACAAAAAATAGTAAAAAAGTTGTTTTCTAAAATTTATATATACAATAAAAAGAAAACAACTTATGACAAAAAGAGAATGGGTAAAAATAGATAGATTATCTAAAAGAATTAAAGCAATTGAATATTTAGGTGGGAAATGTGAAAAGTGTGGTGAAACAAATATTTTTTCCTTAGAATTTCATCATAAAAATAGTTCAGAAAAAGATGCTACAATTTGGGCGATACAAGATTGTAGATGGTCAATCATTGAAAAAGAAATTCAAAAATGTATTTTGTTATGTGGAAATTGCCATGGTAAAATACATTCCAATGAAAATGACAGTAAATTGAAAAACAATAAAAAAATATATTTAGAATATAAGGGTATCTCTGGATGTGAAAAATGTGGGTATAATGAATGTAATTCATCTTTAGATTTTCATCATTTAGATAAAAACGAAAAAGATTTTATGATAGGTGAAATTTATATCACTTTTAATAGTATAGAAGATCTATCTATTAAAATTGCCGAAGAATTAAATAAATGTGTAGTCATCTGTAAAAATTGTCACAAAAAAGAACACTCCGATATTGATTTTTTTGAAAAATTCAAAATTGAAATTATTAAAAAATCAAAAACAAAAAAAGAAGTTATGAAAAAAATAGACAGAAATAAGGTTAATGAGTTATATACAAGCGGAACAAAGCAAATAGAAATTGCAAAATATTTTGGTGCGACAAAGGGCACAATTTCAAATATTATAAAAGAATTGAAATTAAAAAAGCCAACTAAATAGTTGGCTTTTTATTTAACTTATTGATAATCAATAAGTTAATGTGGAGGTGCGGGGACTCAAACCCCGGTCCAATAACGCCTTTCGGCATCTTCTACAAGTTTAGTTCTATTTTTCTAATCAGAACGAAATAGATAATTTTTAATTGGTAATTGTCAAATCCACTAAACATTTTTGAAAGTCTCAATATAGTTTACTAAAAAGATGGTCTGGTTTTTTCTGTTTAGGCTACGAGAACTCCACTCTCAACAACAGTTCCAGCAACTGAAAATGTTGAATTTGAAGTAACGATATGCGTATGTGCTTCGCCATTTATTGTTTGTTCCTATAAATTTATAAAACGCCTTATTAGAAAATGCGTTACTTGCCGATAACCTCATTATACAATACTGTCAAAATCGGTCACCCCCTTATTTTAAAGAACGATAAACTATATAGTTATAATTTTTTGTTAAGTTTTTCTATTTTTTGAAATAACATTTTTATAGAGTCCGTCAAAGAAAACAACTACATCTTTATTGTAGTAGTTCATTCTTCTATATGTGCCATTATTTCTGATTCTATTTCTCTGTCAGTTATATTTGGATATTTTTCTTTAATTGCTATATATAATCTATCCCTTTCAAATTTCAAATTTTCAATAGCATCATAATAAGGTTTTAAAATTTCTTGTACTTTTCTAATTTCTTTATCAAGTACATTTAATTTATTATTAAGTTCTAATGTTTTTCTGACATCATTTAAATCAGAATGAACTATTTTTTCCATTTCATTCTTTAAATCTTCAAAAACTTGCTTTTTATCATTTATAGCAGGCTCTTGTTTCAAAATTTGCTTTAAATTTTCAATATAAGATTTTCTTAATCTTACACCATCTCTAATATATTGTTCTGCTATCATTTTTAAGTTATTTTTATTCAAGTTTCTATCAATTTATCCATCCTAAATTTCGGTATCCTCATTCGCTTCTTTTCTTCTTTTTTCAATCATATATTTTAAATATTCATCATCATTCATTTTTATACACTTATCTCTTTCAGGATCAGACATATATGGCTTATCAATCTCACGTTTAATTTTATACCATTCATCAATATTAAAATCTATATCTTCAATTTTTTCATTAAGACCAAATTCTTTATACTGTTGTAGCAATTCATATGCATCAAGTGGTTTTCCAGCTGGTCCAGAAAAATAATCAATTAAA
>TBL_comb47_HYPODRAFT_10001111_pt1 | contig 35248 bp, 32 predicted proteins | sample TroBogypolimnion_40_FD_10682 | JGI IMG/M metagenome (IMG submission 10682)
ACATAATTAAGGGAGGGGTCGCAGGGGAACCGTAGGTTCCCTGCTCCGTAGGTTCCCCTACAAAAATTATTTTCATCAATATATAATAGAAAGGATGACAGATAAAATTCAAATAGGTTATAGTGCCAATGATTTTTTTTATGCAGAGGCAGATAAAGTCACTATTGCCGGTGATTACAATATTAAACCAACCGACGCCGAATGCAAAGTATTTCTTTCACAAAATTGGGAAGATGGCTCTTGCAATACATATTTTAGTGATAATAGTACTAATTGTATAAAATACGAACTATGTAAAAATAAATCAACAGTTGATGGTGTTGGTTCAAATGATAATAAATATGCTGATTCTATCGAAAAAAATTTTAACAGTAATGACGATCTTAAGAATACTCTATTAAATACGATGAATTTAATTATAGGAATCGGTTTTATATTTTTTGTCATTTACATGTTACAAGATATGCAAAAAAAAAGATCATAGATATATAAACGTCCTATGACCAGTACCTATATTGATTTTAACCCTAATAATTTTTTTTATGCAGACGCATTGAGTGTTAATGCACCATTTTCACCTACTAATGATAATTGTACCAATTTGAATTCTAAGGTTTTTTTATGCGATCACGCCCACTTTAAAGATACTAGTTTCAATTGTCTCGGACAACAAATGTGTAAAAACAAAAAATTAGTAAATTCTATTGAAGATGATAAAAAAAATGATCTTTATGTAGATAAAGAGAAAAATTCTGATGACAATATTAGTTACGATAATTCTTTATTGAAAACTATTAATTTAGGGATAGGTATTGGTGTTTTAGTATATTTGACTATGTCTGACTCTTAAAAATATATATATTTACATAATAGTAATGGCTGATAATACTGTAAATAATGCATTAAATAATGCTGCTGATGAACAAAATACAAGATTATATAATTTTAACAAAAATTATATTTCATATATTTCCCAATGTACAGGTAATAATGCAAAAACCCCTGAATCATCCACTTGCTCCACTCTATACACCAATTTAACTACTGTTGATTCAACTATATCTGCTTTAAAAAATAGTAATCCATTTAGTTCAATCAGTTACGGAGCCAGTCCACCAAAAGGTTCTCTTACTACCAATGATAATCACGATAAAATAATTCAAGACTATGGCAATGTTACAAAAAAACGTACTGATTTAGATGCAAAGTTGAAAGAATTGTATGATATTCCCGGATCGAAAAGTTTAGATTTTAAATACAATTATGATTCTACCGTATACTCTGGTATATTACTTACGATTATTGCCTCAGGAGTTATCTATTATACATTTACAAAATTATAATACAATATACAATACTATTATATTATATCAATGGAACTTACCCAATTTATTCCTATTAAAACAGGAGAAAAATTTACAGATAATACAAAAACAATTAATAAAGACCAAAAATCTATTGCATTTACAGCATCCTCATCCTCCTTTTTTTCGGATGAATTTAAACCATTTAAAGCTTTTAATGGAAGTACAGATAATACCATTTTTTGGCAATCAAATACTTATCCTAATTCTAACAATCCTAAGCCAACAATTACCAGACCAAAAGTTCCTAATCCGTATACACAAACTCCTTACCTTAGTAGCGATGGTACCTATCAAGGTGGTGGTAGAAGCAATGGCTATTATTTTTCAACGAATATCAAAAGCACAAACAGCAATAATATTTCTAGTGGTGAATGGATACAAATACAACTTCCTACACCAATTTTATTAACATTGTACAGTATTTTAGCTCCTTCACAACAAGACACTGTAAATTTCTTCCCCCAAAAATTTACATTAGCTGGTTCAGAAGATGGTATAACATGGAACTATATTGATTCTCAAGATGTTAATAATAATATTTACGATTGTAAAGATCGAAAGCCTATCCTCTTTACTGTTTCGAATACAACACCTTATAGTTATTTCCGTCTTATTATAAATAAATTGCCCAATAACAATACTATAGTAAAGATTAATCAATTTAACCTATCTGGAATATATCCAATAGAATCATTTACGGGAAATCAAATAATCGAAGAACCTATTAACCCACAGTTTTATGGACCCTTTCCTTCTTTAAACACCTTTTCTAGTAATTTCTCCAAATTCTTTATTTCTGAGCCGATGACCGGAGGAAGAGACAGTAGTCTAGGTTTTGTTCCGCCTGCGGCTCTACAAAACCTCCACTTATCTAGTTCCAAAAACAAAGCTCATATGAGAGGGATTATTGGAATAAATTCTTCACAAAATTATGGATATGGTCAGGGGGATGCAATCCTCCAACAACTAAATATGCAGAGCGCTTTGCGTTCGGAGGATTTTGGATCTTATTATCCCTTATTAATAACTAATGATGCTGTATTAGAAACAGACCATTATTATGAAGATGATAAAATATTTATTGGTTCAATACTAATCATTTTAGCAGGAACATTTATATATACTTTAATTACAAGTAAACATTAAAAATATATTAATATAATAATCATATGTTTGGTAATTATTATCCTTCGAATAATAATCAACAACATAATTCATATCAAAATCTACCAATATTCCTGCAAAGAACTATGCAACAACAACAACAACAACAACCAAATCAACCACAATTAACGCCATCAGTATCTACTATTACCGCTGTTGTACCAGTTGATCCTATACAAAAAAGACAAACAGATTTAGAAACTAAGTATATAACATCAGATCCTACCGGATCAATCGAATCAACCAGTAAAAATTATTATGATACGATTAAAGGTAATGAAGAAAATATTCATAAACCTTGGTTGAATTCCTATAAATCAAATATTCCTTCAAAATCCGTAAAAACCCAAGATCTTATTACATATAAAAGTAATATATATGTTAAACCAACTTTTTCAGGTCAAGCTGTTACCGAAGACGAAAAAAGCTTAGTTCCTATACAGATTGTCCCTTTTCCTAATGATAAAAAAATAATTCAAAATAGTTTTACTATAAGTACTCCGTTTTACAATAGCAATGACACTTTCAAAGAATACAATTTTAAAGGTGACTATAATATAACGAGTTCATCTAATCTAAATCCTCTAACTGATGAATATAAAGCATATAAAGCATTTACAAACGATGGAATTTGGAAATCTGACAATACATATAAAGTAACAGATTATACGTCGTCTTATTATATTGGTAATAACGTAACAACTGTAAATCAAGAAAAAATTCAATCAAAAAACTATCCGTCTACTGCTATTAAAGGCGAATGGTTGCAAATTAGCCTTCCAAAAGATAAACCTCTCTATCTATTTAGATACAGCATCCGCGTTCCTTCTCCTGTTTCGCTTTCAGAAGATTATCCTTCTAGTCGTACCGCTGATTCTACATATATTTATCCTGCACCATTACCACCTAATGCAAAATACACATCTTCTTTTCCAAAATCATTTACTGTTGTAGGATCAAATGACGGGAATAAATGGTTTCATATAGATCAACAAACCTATATCGAACCGCCTGATATCAATCTCACTGCTACTGATGCTGCCAGAGCCAGTCTTAATAATATGAAAGGTATTAACCACGAGAATAATACATACAATTTTGAATTGAATACAGTAAATCGTTATACCTTTTACCGTTTAATAATTACAGAATTATTTCCGGGAAATAGCAATGTCTCTATAACTACTTGGGGGCTTTACGGATTTGTCCAAAATATTTCACCTAACATTAAAACATTGGAACCTTTTTCTAATCTATATGTAACAGGAATGTCCTCTAATTTTGGGGATGATTTTAGTAAAGATGTAGATTCCAAATTAAAAAGAACCTATGTCGAACAATTGACCAATTTAAATCAAGCTAGAAATATACCCGATCCATTATCTAACCTTGCACCCTACAGTATTTTGGAGAACTTTGATTCTCACGGATTTGTTCAATACCCTAATGGAACCACTAATAGTAATGACGTTATTAATCGTCAAATTACACCCACAATTTCTATTTATGATGATTTCCTTTACAAACAAACGCAAATTAATAATAATGTCTACGATTTAAGTCAGAATATTTACGATTTTAGTAATAATTATTTTAAAATGTTGCAGGATCCGAATGATAAATATGATATGAGTGGTAATAATTTTAATAAACCTCCTACCCAATTGGATGGTTTAATTTCTGATAATAAAGAGATTATTATGCAACAAAATAATATTTTTATTTTGTCCACTATCACCATTACTACTTTAGTTTTAGCATTAATACTCGTATCGAAATAATGTGTCATTATAACATATACTTTTTTGTTATAATGTCTAATTTACCACCATCTTATGTAGATATTAGTGGTGTTTTTAATTTGCAAAAAGATATGGTAGGTAATTTGGCAGGAAATACAGATCCTGCATCACAATCCATAGTACAGTCTATTTCCAGTAATCTTAATGATTTATATTCTAATTTTGGAAGCAGTACGATAAGTGCAGAAGGGGTTCTAGAAAAACAAGGCGATATGATTCAAATTATTAATCAAGAAGAAGATAGATTAAATAAAAAAAAGGAAGATATTGATAATGCATATACCGGAAAACAACGTGCTGTTCAATTAAATGAGAGTTATCGCCGCAAATATCATCAGATGATGAAAATTATTATGGTTATTATTGTTACCTTAGTTATATTTATTTTTGTTACCTTTTTGAGTAAAAAATTTCCTTTCGTACCCTCTTTCGTTTTTGAAATCCTATCAATTATTATTATTTCTGCAGGTATTTTTATTGTTTATTTTATGACAATTAGTATGCTTAAACGAAGCCCTACTTATTTTGACGAATTATATTTACAATCTCCTGGAACCGGTGGAAATACAGTTGTATCTACCGGTTCATCCGATATACAGAATTTATTAGGAGGTATTAACTTGAATCAGTGTATAGGCAGTTCTTGTTGTGATATAGGTACCCATTGGGATACTGGTAATGTCCGATGTATTGGTAATAGTGTTGCATTGTTTTCTACTATTCAACAATCATATGATGTAGGAGATTTTTCAGGTCGTATGTCAGTTATGCCAAATTCTCCCAACGAATTTGACGGGTATACTCCTGTATAAGCAGGGAAAAAATATATGAATAATATAAGTATTTATTCATATATTAAAATGGGAAATTCTTCATCGTCAGGATGTGCTACTACGAACCAAGGTGGAACTATGGATGATATACGTGATGAAATTAGAATAATAAATAGTAATACAAAGCAACTCATAGCTGCAGCCCGTGACGACATTGGTAATTACGCCAATAATGTAACTTTATTAGATTTGATTAAAAAAAATAAAGCAGCTGAAGACGCCTACAAAATATTGAAAACAACTAATGATACACTGAAAACAACTAATGATACACTTAAAACAAGTAATGATACACTCGAAACAAATTATATTATTGAACAAGGACAATTAAGTGGTAATATTGTAGCATTACGTACTAATATAACTAATAAGACAGGTATTTTAAACGGTTTATCCACAGATATTACTAATATTGAAGTAAATACTATTAGACCAAAAATTACTAATATTGAAGGAAAATATGAGGAGATTAAAGAAATTGTAAAAAATAATGATAAGGCAGCTATATTAAGTAATAATAAAAAAACTGATATACAACAAGCTAGTTTTTCTATTGCCTACTTGGAATATCTTGTTATAGACGCTTACAAGCAATTATATCGTTCTGTTTACTATGAAAATGTCTCTGTTGGAGATGGTATAAAACAACGATTTGACAATCATACTAATCAATTTAGTATTAATAATTACCAAAATAATCGTATACAATTCTATAAAAATATTAATACTTTCCTTTTTTATTTTTATTATATTATGATTATTGCATTAGTTATTGTGGTATTGAAGTTTAATAGTACATCTTTACTAATTAAATTAACGTTCTTTCGTGTTTTTGCCATCCTGCTTATTCTTTATCCATTATTTATTATTCGTTTACAAAATTTTATTTATAAATTTTTCACATTGTTACTTTCTAAGTTATAATGGTCTATAAACATATACTGATCCGGTTAATAAAGATAAAACGTATAACCAACAATTATATACCCAGCTTTCAAAAGTAAGAATACATAATGGGTAAATTATTCCTGCAATAATTAGTGCAATTTTATAATAAATAGACCATAATTTTTTATAAAAGATTAAAAATCCTATAAAAAAGATGATCAAAATATAATAAACAGTATATAATTTAATATAAATATCATAAATAAATGTTCTTTTTTTTGAAACAAACTTTGATTCACGTTGTGTTGTCGAAATATTATTGTCCATTTCAGATTTAGCTACTTCTAGTAAATCGTTTTGTAAAATAACTGCCTTATATAACTCTTCATAACCGTCTACAGCAATTCCTTGGGTGTTTGTTATTCTATCTGTTAAATATGCTAACTGTTGTGTATTTACTGCAGCTGCACTTGAAAGAGATGTTGATACATCATTTGACATATTTCTTTGGGTGTTAACGTTCGTTTCTATTCCTAATAATGTAGTCACTTTTGCATTTCGGTCAGCTTTTACATTTCCAGCGTCCGTAATTTTACCATCCAAATTACTTATTCTACTATTTAAATCTGTTGTTTTTGCTGCAAACTCTTGCTTTATAGTGTATTGACTATTATCTAAATCGGTTTTTCTCTTAATTTCTGTTGCGGTTCGTGCTTTTTCTGTTGCTGTTCGTATATTTTCGGTATTTACTTTTCCCTCAATATCCGATTTTATAGTGTTACTTTCTGTTGCTGTTCGTGCATCAACTTGTGATTTAGTTAATAATATTTTGGATCCTGCTATATTCGACAATCCTGCTTTATTCGGAAATGGATTTGCTGTTATGTTCAAACCATCTATCACTCTATTTAATTCTTTATAACAACCATTATTTTTATCTGTATAAATACTATTCACAAAATCTGTAAACTTGTTTCTCACGCTATTCGCATTGTCTCTTAATGAATGTAATTTATCTACTGCGTCAGAATCCTTGCTTTTATTTGGGTTACCAGGTACAGTTCCACAATCGTGCCCATATGGTTCTGAATCCCCTTCTATTTTACTCATTGAATCGGTCCATTTTGTATCCCATAATATTGTATTTGCATCAGTAATTGCTTTAGAACCACTTGAAGAAATATTTATATTAATTGTCTCCAAAAGTGGTGGTGGTGGTGGTGGTGACGCTTTTGATGCTGATGATGATGATCCTCCTCTTCCTCCTGGCATTAATTTCCTATTATATTATTCCACCTATATTTTTACAATTCATTTTCTCCAATTTCTACATCTTCATCTTCCACCGTATAATTATTATAATCAGCTTCTTCAAAATTCTCATACTTGATCTTGCAGCCCATCCAACACTGATTCTTTTGTCTACCATATTCCTTATCCATAAATTCGTGTAAATCTTTCGGACCTGGGGCGCGCCCACCATAATTGGCTCCATGCCAAATCGTAAATTCGCTATTAAGTTCCATCTTTTTGATCTTCCCATTCGGATCCCGAATGATACGATCACCAACGAATTCTGAAATGTAATCCTGGCTCTGACGATACTCGTTCGACTTTTCCATCACAACCGAACAATCTTTCACTAAACCATTCGTTTTAAAGGCTCGTTCTACCAACATCGCTGCAAATACCTCTTTCCAAGAATCAAATTTCTCGTCAATATATTCGTCCAGCAAATATTGAAATGGTTTATCTTTGTCTCCACCTACTGGATTTTTTGTAAAAAGCGATTTAAATGGAACGGCTCTAATACGTCTCCAAGTACCATGATCATTACTCTTAATTTCCATTAATACATTACAGGTTACTACCAATTTAAACTGTGGTAAGAATGTAATGGTCTGGGGCATATAAGGTGCGCGACCTTGCAATCTATCTTTACCACTTGTAAGAGCTTTCATAATACCTTCATTAATTTTGTCACCTTTACTCGGTTCCTGCATTACTGCATAACGAATTCCTTTTAATTCTACAATCTCAGGTGTGAGTCCACCTACCTTTCCTCGCTTTTCGGTTACCAATGTGAGTGGGACATCACCTTTATAGTCACCCAAACACATTTCCATCAAATTTACCAACACCGATTTACCATTCTGACCAATACCAATATACATATTAAATGTTTGGTTGGTCGACGTGCCGATCAGAGTTGATGCCAAATGATCCCACATATACTCGTATAATTCCTTTTCTGGGAATAGTTTGTTCATAAAATCATTAATCTCATCTATCAATGTCTTATGTTTCGTGAAGTCTAGCGGATTGTAGTCAATATTTGTACACATCGACACATTATCTTCTGGATGACCCTTTCTGAATACTTTTTCCTTAAAATCAATAACACCATTTTTATAACACAGCAAATAAGGGTTGGTGTCTAGCTTGTTCAAAAACGTTTCGTCATAAAACAACTCCTTGGCTTCCTTCATAATCTTATCCTTACCATTACAATCAGATAATCTCGATACAATATTAATAATACGCATTGATTTACGTTTATTAATATCATCCATATTCTCTTTGCATTCACCGCCTACAATCATCGTATCCATTGATCCACCACCCTTCTGATTGTACAAATCACGAACCTGTTCCGAAAGTGTTCTACGAAGTGTAGTTCCTGAATCGATCTTATGCCAACGATGATTTTTATACTCGTACCAATCATTGCCTTTAATACTAACACATACAAATCGATGTTTATACACCTCATAAACCACCTTGGCAATGTCTGTATCACCACAACCTGATCTATCGTCCCCCTTTCCACCACTTATATTGTTTATTCGAATCGTCTGTTCTAAGAAATAATCAATTGTTTTATTACGTACATTTTCATACGCTTGATAAACATCCGTCTTTGTCCAATTGATAAGTGACCTTTTTGACAATCCATTGTGCTTTTTCAAATCAAAATTTCTCCACCGTTCGCATAGATCCGGAATATCACTCGAATAATGAAATGTCGGTGATTGGGCACTAAAAGCTATCCACGTTATCAATAAACGATTGTCTGTGTTACGGAGCACCCACCCTACACGTATCCATTTATCATAACTACCTGATCCGTAATAAGTTACCGGTAAAATCATTGCATACTCGTGTGTCTCGCGCAAATTATAATCCGAAATTTGGATACTATCTAAGAAATTATTTACAAATTTATCTAGCTCTTGTTTTGATTTGATTTTCGCAATATTTATAGGGTTTAAGAAGTCGTCGTTATAAATATCTAAATGAGCATTTCGAGCAATAGCAGTTAACGTTTTCGAATTACTGTTGTCAGATGGTCCTCCCAGACGGTTGGCTACTTTATATTTCTCATACTCTTGGATAAAACAGTTTTTCATAAAAAGTTGTAAATGATCTTTGTATCTAACTGACAACTTTGCTATGTTTTTTACAGGATCAAATGATGACAGTGGCATTTCTGGATACATAAATTCGGATTCCTCTGTATCCCATTTTACATTGAATACGTGTGTCAATTGATAACGATCATTACCTGGTTTTCTTGATCCATACAACTGCCACGGTGTCTTACCTGTACTAATTCCTTTATCAAACACATCTTCCCAGCTGTTTTTAAGTGGTAAATTTTTCCAAATTTCGGATGCCTTTTCCATTATTTTTTCTCTTAGCATAAGTTGCGTTACATTATCTGCTTGCAGACCTATTATCATATGGATTCCATCTTTAGTTATTTGTTTATTTTTTGCTTTATCATCAATACGGTTTACCGTGGGTTTTTCAAATACAAATATAGGAAAATTCACACTGTCATCCAGCTGAAATATGTTTTTTAATTCGTCTAAATATCCTCCGATCAATTCTACAATTTCATCATAAATATGCAATTTTTCATCAATTTCGTAATCGTAACGAAAATCTAAATCTACCAAAATTGGACCACCATTTTCTAACTGCATTTCCGTCAAATATTCCTTCTTCTTCTTTACAAGAACCTCTTCTGCATAAAGATTGAGAAACGTATCATATTCGGTCTCGTCAATATGGTATGATCCACCGTGAATATTCATCTTTTGGTCTCCTATCCGCGTATTTGTTACCGGTTTTGGATTGGTAGAATTCGGATTCTTTTGATGTGTATGCTTTATTAAGAAATCAAAAGCATCTCTGTATTTTATCATTGATGTATTTTTTAAATTATCGGGCATAGTTGCAGTGGAATGTTGACTCTCCATTCCTTTGGATATATTGTTGTTATATTTTTATCTCGTTTCCTGGATTCAATTTTTCAGGGAACTGGACGTTTTAGTTCCATTATCTGTCGATTTCCATCTACTGTGAAGGTTTTACAGGCACTCAGCACCCGAAGGGTGCAAGTTGCGAGTCAGGCACCACAAGGGTAGAGACCCCTATGGGGTCTCTTTCCGAAGGTGCCAACCTGGTCAGAAGACCGTAGGTCTTCAACCTTGAACGCCATAGGCGTTCTTAGGAATTCGCGAAGCGAATCCCTTGGCGAAGCTCGCTGACCAAAGGTGCCGTAAAACCTAGATCATCCTTAGATGTTGTGCACGCAGACGATCTTCGATCGGATTGCTGTGCAATATCGACGGATGATAGGTTCCCTGATTTAATTATCTTTATCCACCATTACTTCTTTGGATATGTTTTTTATTATTTTATCACGGGTTTTATCATCTCCCTGCAGTGTTTGTAAATAAATTTTGTCTTTTAATATATTGTTCGGGGTATTATTTACCTTGGCATCCGGGTACTCATTGCACCAATCGCGGAGTGCTACCACATTCCTATATTCGATTTTTTCTAGGATCTGTTTTAATCTAGTTTTGTCTTTGTCATCCTTATTCCAAGCTGCATTTTCCTTCAAATAAATGGTATCTCGTTTGGAATCGGTGCAGTGAATCGGACGTTTATTTATATCCATATCACGTAATTGTTTGATAAGGATATCGGATACACCATTGACAAATCCGGTATTTCCAATTAATAGGAGATCTTCAAAGGTAATTCGGATGCTATCTAAGAATTCTTGGATGGTCATTGCATCCTTGCAGGTTTCATTTAAAAAGAAATTTAAATTGAATTTTTGGTTATTGTTATTAGTAGTAACATTACCATTAATGGTATTATTATTAGCAGGTTCTCTTTCGATTAATTTATTAACTAATTCTGTATGATCTTTAGCTTGTTGTGTTAACATATTTTGCAATTCTTTATTCTGTTTTATTAGTTCCATAAACATATCAGCATCTAATATTGGAGGGCTTACTGGGTTCTCAGTAACAGCTAATTCAGGTGAAGGTTCTATGAGACATTTCTTAGAATGTTGCCATAATCCCATTCGGGATTTATAATTTTTATTACATTTATTACATATAAATGCAGCGGAACTTTCCTGAACGTTTTCGTAAGATTTCGTAAGATTTTTATGTTTTGCTGTCAAACAATGTCTCGAATATTGACTTTCTCTGCTTGATATATAGTTACATTTTTCACATAAAAATTTTTGGAACTTTATCTGAACTTTATCTGTAAGCATTTGTATAATAATACCTTACAAATAAAGTTCTAAACCCTTTCAAAATCAAAAAATTTGTAAAATTCTTATGCAGTCGTCTGATTTTTCTTATAAAATATTGTTACCATAATGATTACAAATTTGGAAAAGCATAGTTTTTGCAAAATGCTCATTACAACTCTTTGGGCTTGGACATTTTTTTGGACATTTATTTTTGTCCATTTTCAAAAACCTCGGTCGACTTTCTCACACGTTTTTTTACTAATACAATAAATTAGAAAAGGTACTTAAAGAAATTATTCCTTTTCAACCATTACCTCTTTGGAAATGTTTTTGATGATTTTATCACGGGTTTTGTCGTCTCCCTGCAGTGTTTGTAAATAAATTTTGTCTTTTAACAAGTTATTCGGAGTATTATTTACTCTGGCATCCGGGTTCTCATTGCACCAATCACGGAGTGCAACTACATTCCTATATTCGATCTTTTCTAGGATTTGTTTTAATCTAGTTTTGTCTTTGTCATCCTTGTTCCAAGCTGCATTTTCCTTTAAATAAATGGTATCACGTTTGGAATCCGTGCAGTGGATCGGACGCTTACTCACGTCAATATCCCGTAATTGTTTGATAAGAATGTCAGAGACACCATTCACAAATCCGGTATTACCTATTAGCAGAAGATCTTCAAAGGTAATACGAATACCATCTAAGAATTCTTGAATAGTCATCGCATCTTTACAAGTTTCATTTACATCCTTGAACATTTTAAATGGAACAAAATAATATAAATATTATTCGTGTATAAATTATTAGCAATGTCACTTTCATCATTACCTTTGGATATTGTTCATCATATTTTGTCTTACAATGAAAATATTAAACTCAGAAACGGTAAATATATGGGACAAATTTTAAAAACAGATAAACGATACGAATTGTTACTCAAAATACCACGTAAATTTTACAACGCCAATAGCATCTATCACAAAATTAATCATTGTTATTTTTTACGTGTTAATGAACTTCTCACAATAAAAGTTTATTTATATTTCTATTTAAAAAAACCTGTAGAATATGATTATAATTTTAGAGGCAGAAAAGTAATTACTTATTTACCAAAATAGTCCCATTTTGAATCTTCAAGGGTGTAAAAAGAAATTTAAATTAAACTTCTGATTGTTATTGGTAACATTACCATTAATGGTATTATTATTAGTAGGTTCTCTTTCTATTAATTTATTAACTAATTCTGTTTGTTGTGCTAACATATTTTGCAATTCTTTATTCCGATTTATTAGTTCCATAAACATATCAGCATCTAATGTATTTTTAACAGTGTTTTCGTTTATTGGTATCTCTTTGGTAACAAAAATAAGTTTTTTTTCTTGGTTACATACTTTTAAGTGTCTCCATAATCCGACTCTAGATTTATATATTTTATCACATTTTTCACAGCATATTGGTAATGACTTTTCTTGACTTTTTTCGTTACTGGTTGTTACATTTTCATTTTTCTTATGTTTATCAGTTAAAATATGACGATCATATTTACTTTTATTACTTGTAATGAAGCAACAATTTTCGCATTTATACTCAGTATAATTTTTTGTCCTTTTTTGTCCTTTTTCTGTTGCCATTTTGTTACTATATAGTAACATAAAAAAGGCTCTAAATCATTTTGTCCAAAAATACTTATGCTAACAACCCAATATTATTATTATCATTTTTACTGCAGAATGGTAACACTCATAGTTTTTGCGGAATGCTCAATTCAACTCTTTGGACCTGGACATTTTTTTGGACATTTATTTTTGTCCATTTTCAAAAACCTCGGTCGACTTTCTCACACGTTTTCTTGCATTTTTGAAATCGTAGGGTACCCCCTACGATTATTTTATTTTTATTAGAAAAATAAAAAAGTAAATAATAAAAAATTGATTCAAAAAAACATAAATAAATCTTTTCACAATATATTAGAGAAATGAAATTTTGCAGTAAATGTGATAATATGTACTATATTGGTATCAGTGTAGATGATGCAAACCAGCTTATTTACTATTGCAGGAATTGTCGTCATAAAGATGAAACAATTACGGAGGAAGGAGTGTGTGTTCTTAATGCCCAATTGAAAAAAGGAGAACAAAAATTCAATCATATTATTAACGAGTACACCAAGTTGGATCCGACTTTACCAAGAATCCGTAATTTAAAGTGTCCTAACCCTGAATGTAAGTTTAATAAGGAAGACAAGACAGCAGAAGTTATTTATGTTCGGTATGATGATAACAATTTGAAGTATTTGTATATTTGTGTAGAGTGTGATACAACTTGGAAGACCAACTAAATAAGGGAACCGTAGGTTCCCTTATGATCCCTCCCTCAATTATATTTCCATATAAGGTAACATAATTATTTATTATTAAAAGCCATTCCAATAAGGGAGGGTTTTGGCGAAGCCATAGCAGGGTCAGCGGGCGAAGCCCGTAACCTGGATCGCCCTTCGGGCGATTGAGGAAACCGTAGGTTCCCTGCGACCCTCAAAAAATTGAATAAACTAATATAAATATAAATATAAGACTATTTTTCTTATTATTATATAACTCACTAAGATGTTTGAAGAAAAGGAAGAAGTTGAATCTGTCAAATCTGATGAATCTATCGTATCCGCAGTGGAAGAAAAAGTAGAAAAGGAAGGATCTGAAACAGAGGATGAGAGTAGCATAGTTTCTGATGAAGAAAGTGATCAAGAGGATGATGAATCCGTAAATGAAATAGAACCAAATTTAAAACAAGCATCCGCATTTTTACAACCAGATGATGATGATGAGGAGGAAGACAATGACCCCGATTATTTACAAAAATTTGATGATTCTATCAAACAACGGATTATCTCAGATTTTCATCCTGAATTGAAAACTCATAATTATGATGAAATTGATGTGTTAAGTCGAGTTGTTCGTGATAATATGGGGACGGTTATTGATCCTTTGCATAAAACATTGCCATTTCTTACAAAATATGAGAAAACACGCATTTTAGGAGAAAGAGCGACGCAATTGAATGCTGGTGCAATAGCGATGATAGAAGTTGATGCTGATATGATTGATGGATATGTTATTGCTCTTAAAGAATTTGAACAAAAAAAAATACCATTTATTATAAAGCGACCCTTACCGAATGGTGCAGTGGAATATTGGAAATTAGAAGATTTAGAGGTTTTGTAGAGCCGAAGGCGGAACAAAACCTAGATTCTCCATAGATAGCCCTGAAATGGCTATCGACGGAGAATGGAAGTACTTTAGGTTTTCCAATTCTTACCACAATCCAAACACGTAACAAAGATAGTAGCTGGCTCATCTGCTGATCTAGTCTGTAATTCGTAATATGTACATCGCTTACCACGGCATTTCTTGCAAGTAAACATATCAGTCGATGCCTGAGTATTATTAGAATATTTATTAGCATCTCGTTTAATTTTTTCATCGATTAATTTATGCCAAGCTTGTGGGTTCATCTCTTGATGGGTCATAAATGCGAGATTTTGTGGAGTAATTTCACCACTTTTTATTTGTTGTAATAGATCGTGGTCTTTAAGATTGATATAAATACTACGCAAACGATCTGTATAAATTTGCGTAAAATGTGGATTATCCCATTTTTTAATGATTTTTCGGTTACCTGCTTCCTTAATAGTATAATTGTAAACACCTTTTTCTAGATTGGTTGTGGTACGTTCATCACCTAGAATAACAAGAAATTTTGATACCACATTTTGACGGAAAGATTCAGGGTTTGAAATTTTATACATCACTCTTACTATGATTTGATGTATAAATTGTTTTGTTTTTAAATCAATTTTCCGTATTCTTAGCTTTTTTTTTCGAAAAAAAGAAGCCCCTTTGGCCATTCACCCGTAGCATTCAACTTTAAATCAAATAAATCCGCATTTTTTAAACAACAACGTAAATAAATATGTTGATCATCGTCAGAGATATTCACACTATATAATTCTTCTACACATTCGTGATAAAGTGCCTGAAAACTTGGCATTAAATTCGTTGGACCTCCCCAAAAGGTTCCAGTAAACATTTCGGGAGCACATACCAATATGTAAAGAGGATCAATATCTTGTTCTACAATTTCTTTTTGAAGAAAAAAAGTAATTCGGTCATTGGAGAACCTGTTTCTATCCAAAGTTTCCTTTGGAAAAGTGGATTTATCGTTTTGATGTTGGGTACCGAAATATCCAAAATCACTCCAACAAGTAACAGAGGTATTAATATAACCATTTTGCATAGCGTGATTAATAAAATCGATTTTGGCGTGGTTAATAGCGTTATATTCTGGTATCTCATTTTCAGGAAACATTTTGACAGAAGCTTTACATTTGTTAACCTCATTAGGATACATAATTTTTAAACGATTATTTAAATATTCTTTATAGATATTACTTTTCATTATTTCTGTGTCTTTGGGTAATTGTTTCCAAGCGTGAATATTGTTTTCTAACCATTTTCGGTTGATAGGAATAAAGGTAACACATCTATGTGGACTACGAGTATAATGCTCCAATATATAATCGATACACCGGTCATCAATATAGCAAACGATTTTGTAAGGATAATCTAAATAGTTTAAAAAGGATTGTATATAAAATTTGGTGGTTCTTTTGTATTTGGATGACCAAAAACCTCGACCAATATCAAAAAAAGCAGTAACAATTGTAATATCTTCCATATAATTTTATTGCGTATATTATTTTATGGAGTTTTAACCTATATTTATACATATTCTTCTTCGCTTAATTCACTAGTACAGTCTAAATAGTTTTCCTGAGTTTCGACAGTCTTAACAAATATATTTTCTGGTTCTTTGGATTTTTTTCCCTTACCAGTTGGTTTTGCAATGATTTTCGCCTTTATTTTTTTTGATTTGGATTTAAAATCTTCGTCTTCCTCTTCTTCCTCCTCTTCCTCCTCTTCTTCCTCTTCATAATCATCCTCATCTTCGTCATCCACAATAAAATCATCTTTAACATAACCTTCTTTCGTACGAGGAAGATCATCATCTTCATCATCTTCTTCATCACTATCTTTATCTCCAATATCTTCAAAACCACCGAATAAATAATCATAAATTGTTTCCCATTCGTCTTCACTGATACTAGCTGCTTCTCCCGTAACAGTTTTATTAATAACAACACAATTTCCAAACATTAGGGTAGAATCAATAGGAGGAGGGAAATCATATTTGTTTTCTTGATTTGCGCGTCCAGTGGTTTTTCCAAAGACAGAAATATAGAATGATTTACCGTGTAAATCGTCGATATTCCATTGGGCTTGACATTTAAAATCATCCGCAGTTTTAAAGCCGGCTTTTTTATAAAGGTCAGCCTCAACATAGGATTTTAATTGAGTTTCTTTGATATTACCGGATTTGTCAAGAATGAGAATAGTAAAAGGAGCCATATTTAGATGATATAGATATGATAGTTTGTTTTTAATTCAATTTTATGCGTTATATAAAAATCTGTTGATATTTTATATTTTAAATGGTAAATAATAGAAGTCATAAAAAAGGTGGAGGTATGTTTGATTTTATGACAAGTAAAGAGACTAAAGAGAGTTGTATTGCAAATTGTGATAAAAAGTTTGCAGTAACAACACCTTCTACTCTACCAAATAGTACTGCACCAAGTAGTATTGCACCAAGTAGTATTGCACCAAGTAGTACTGCACCAAGTACAGGAGCTTCTACTCCTTATGCTAATAATAAAAGTTGGGTTCCTTCTTGGTTATCTTTTGGTAAAAAACAACAAGGTGGAAAACGTAGATCAAAAGGATCGAAGAAAACCCGTAAGAATAAGAAACGCAAAGGAACCCGTAAAAGTTCTCTATGAGCGTCAAAAAATCATAAATACTTATCTTTTTTCATATATATTTATGTTATCAACAACGTTATTTTGGATATTTATTAATGTTATCCTATCTATTTTGGTAATATATGGTGGACATTATTTTTGGAAATACATAAAAGACACATATAGTACGAAAAAAACAAAGGATTTAGTCAATGTTCAAATACAGAAATATAAAAAGATTATGACAGAAATGCAAAACAATAATAAACCATTTATTTCAAATGAAGAGAAATTAGAAATGGATATGCGATTAACGGAATTTATCAGTAGCACATAATAAATAAAAAATTGACATAGAGATAAAATGGTATTATAATTGTATCTAATTATGGAATTATCTTATTCGCAATTTTCCCATTTAATTAGACGGTTCCCTGATTTCGAACTTTCTTATGAAACCATTTCACATAATAAAGTTTCTAACAAATATGACATTTGTGTAGCAGTTCCTATTGGTAAAAAATGTTATTTGTGGTTTACTTACTATGAAAATAATAATGTCTGTTATTTACTTGATATTAATAGAGAGAAAAAAATATCAAAAGCCAAAAAAATACCAATGGTATTTGACAGTGATTTGTCTACAGGAACAGTCGTTTATGGAACGTTATGGGTTGATGAAAGTAATAGGAACTTCTTCATTGTAGAAGACATTTTATATTTCAAAGGAATACCAATGAAAACAGAGCCATTTGGATCACGATTAGGATTTATACAACAGCTTATGAATAAAACAACACAATATTTTCAATCTAAAGATCATATGGTTATTGCACCATCAACAATGTGGAAAGTAGAATTAAATGAAAAGATGTGGGAGTTTCCAACATATATTCCAGTGCAAATACAAAATAATATTGCTTATTCTGTACATCATATTCAGTATAGATCTTCTTCTGAAGTTATGCCGTATTTGAATGTAAATATTAGTAAAAAAATACAAACCAAATCAGCAATCCAACAAACATCAATGACAGAAACCGTAATTAAATTACCAAGATTGGATTTCTCGAAACCACAATACAAACAAAAAACGGTGTTTCAAGTAAGGGCAGATGTTCAAAATGATATTTATCATTTGTACGCTTACGGAAAGAATAACCAGCCGGTTTACTATGGGATAGCATATATATCAGGTTATAAGAGTAGTGTTTTTATGAATAGTTTATTTAGAAATATTCGTGAAAACAAAAATTTAGATTATATTGAAGAAAGCGATGATGAAGAAAATTTTCAGGATATGAGAGATAATAAATATGTTGATTTAAACAAAAAGGTTTTAATGGAATGTGCGTTTCATACAAAATTCAAAAAATGGGTTCCTTTACGTTTAGTCGATTCTCGTTCCAAAGTTATTCATATATTTAATTTGACTGTTAGTAGTAACGAAAATTATGTAAATCATAGAAGATAATTCTTTTACACCTTTTCTCATTTCAAACGCCTAAGAACGGCAAAGCCGTTCAAGGTTTAGACCCCTACGGGGTCTCTGACCGATTTTTCCAAAATATAAATAAGAACAATATAAAGGCAATCCAATAAGGTAATATAAGTAATTTGAATGAGGTTGCTTCTTAGTGTTCCTAATTTCAGCCGTAGTAAGTGAGTCCCGAAGACAAATATACCTTATTACAAATGGCTACTCATTTCGTCCTTCACCACCTTCTTTAGAAGGTGGAAAAAGTTGGACCATCGTAGGTGAAATTCCTACTATTGACTTTACCCTTATTTTCAAAGCAAGTATGATGCCGAATAATAGAATCCCGAAAACAGTTATTAGGAAGGACTGTTGAAAATCGGTCAGAGACCCCTACGGGGTCTCAACCTTGAACGGCAAAGCCGTTCTTAGGCGTTTGAAATGAGAAAAGGTGTAATAGATGATACTAAAATATAATAATAGTATATATAGATAAATGGCTGCAGCTACTGGAACCGGTTCTGGATTTACTCCTTTCGAAGACGGAAAATCATTGGCATCTACGGCGGCATCTGCTACTGGAGGTAATAGTGCAGCAACTTCGTCAGATAATAATGCTGGCGTTGCTGCACAAAAAGGTGGAAAACGTTTTAAGAAAGGATCTAAAGAGGCTAAAATGTTTATGGCGAAGCTACGTGAAATGCGTAGCAAGAAAGGTGGCCGAAAGGGAAAAAAAGGAACTAAGAAAATGAAGGGTGGTTCGGAAGAAGAAGAGGAAGAAGAAGAGGAAGATGAAGAAGAAAGTCAAGGTGGCGCTAAAGAAGAAAAACAAGAAGGTGGTAAAAAGAGACGTCATAAAAAAGTAATGGGTGGAAAAGAGGAAGAAGAAGAAGAGGAAAGTGAAGAAACAGAAGGTGGTAAAAAGAGACGTCGTAAGAAAGGTAAAACTGCTAAGAAATCAAAGAGTTCTAAAAAATCAAGGAAATCTTCTAAAAAACGTTTTTATTTTTTCTAAATTTATAAGCTAGAAACGTCTAACAAACATTTATCTTGAAACGAATTTTGAAAAGAATCATCAAAACTCGTTTCTTCATCCTTAGATGATGAATCTACTGCACCAGTTTTTGGTTCAAAAGTTTTTTTCCAAACTCCTTCGGTAACTGCGTTACCTGACGAGTTATCGCTGCGCAATGTTGAGGGTCTTCGACCCTCTGACCATAGAATATTTTTATCATTCCAAAGTTCTCCGGTAGCTTTGCTACCTTCTAACTTAGTTGTTGAACCACTACGTGGTTCTGACCATTCGACAGACATATTTGTATATTTAATAGATTCGGTTTCCCAAATTCTATAATTGCATTTTTTATAGTAGCGTTTTCTCTGCAACCATTGTTTTTGAAAAACATCGTGTGCATCAATAATATCGACAATAATTGGATTCTCGTGTTTCATACGCAAAATACGTCCAACAGACTGGGTAATATCAGTTTTAGGTGTGATCATTACCAATGTGGAAAGTGTTTTAATATCTAGAGCTTCTGCTGCCATAGCATAAGTAGCTAATACAATATTTTTCTCTTCGGTTTCTTGCAGTTTTTTTTGTTTCATTCCACCGACATAATAACCGACAGTAGCAAATCCCCTATGAACAATTGAATTATACAAATAAGTAAGAAGGGATCGGTTATGGCAAAGCACCATAATTTGTTTTTCAGAATTTTCATCAATAAGATCTTTGATAACTCTTACGACGAAATCACTACGTGGTCCAAATTCACATAATTTACTAATCATTGTGCTATACTTAGGTGATCCGCGAAAATCCATTTCGGTTTCGTTAAATTCTGGGTCATTGGATATGTATTTAATACCACGAACACATACTGCATCTTCACTATCACGCTTAATACTATATATTTTTTCGCCGATAAACATATAAAGTATTTTGGTCAAATTGTCTTTACGATCAACCGTAGCAGAAATTCCCAACATAAAGGGCGTAATTGTTTTAAACAGTGTTTTAGAAAATTGTTCGCTTCCAATACGATGAACTTCGTCAATGATCGTGAGTCCAAAACAAGAAAATGCTTCTGGTGGATATTCTTTGTCATACAATGTTTGCACCATTCCAATAACAATATCCTTACCTTCTACATCAAATACAGGTCCCTGAATTTTACCTACAATGGCTCCAGGTAAGAATTCTTCAATACGTTCAATCCATTGGTTCATCAAGAATTCTTTGTGAACAATGATGAGTGTTTTTTTCTTTAATAATGAAATTATCTTGAGAGCCATTACAGTATTATGAGTTACAGTAAAATCACCTAGTACAAATCGATGATTTCCATCAATTTCAAATCCATAATAATCATCCTTCACTAGTTTTTCTAATTTAATACGATAATTTAATGCATTTTTAATTTGTTTTCTCACAACTCCTTTTTTTCTAACACAAAGTATTGGTAATTCTTCTAGTCCTGATCCGTATATAACTGTTTTGTAATATGTTCCTGTTTTAGGTCCTCCTGATGCATTTGTACACGTTTTAAATATTTTTTTTTTATAAGCAGCAAACCCTAAAGACCTTGCTATAAATATTATATCATCTAACAGCTTTTCATTTTTTTGTACAATTTCGTAACAATTACTATTATAATATCCATCTGAATCAATTATCCCTGCTAATATAGCTAATTGTGTTTTTCTATTATTACACTTATAATGATATGGAATATGTTTGTTTAATATTAAATTATTTTCTCTTAGAAAATCCATCATTTCATTTTTCTTGCAAATTGAATTAATTCTATAATCATATTGAGCTCCAGTATATTTTAAATACAATGTTGTATGTTTTATTTTAAAACAATCAACCATATATTTAATAACAGTTGATTCCTGAGTAGTAATCATAGTTCCTCTAGAATTTCCATCTCCCAACCAATATCCTAGTAAATATGGATCTAGTTTTACCATTTTTTCTGGAAATTCAATAGGAACTTTGTATCCATAGAGTGATCCTGCTCTTCCGTGGTAAGAATCTGGTAAATTTAAATAATCCTTAACAGAAATATCTATTATTTTTCCCTTAGGTGTGTTTTTATTTATTTTTGTTCCACATCTTAAAGATAAAATATGACTTTTATTTACAATATAACCATTACCTTTTTTTTCTTGCACTTTATACATCATTTCACGTCCTCTCGCTAATGACAATACATTTCTAGGAGTTGAATCATCACCCATAATTTGATCACCTACAACAATATCTTGCACTAACTTTATGGTTCCATCAAACATTATTATTTCTGTATCTTTACCTAAACATTTTCCAGCGCCGCAGAATATTTCAAGAATTCCACCAGATGCTTTCGCTGCATCTTGTTGGCTAGAAATAGGGCGATTTACATAATTCATATATTTATCAATAATATCATTCTGATAATCGCGCAAGGTTTTATCAAATGTTACGTCAATATCATCACCGTCCTGAATTTCGGAACGGTGAGGGGGTCCATAACGTTGAATCCCATAAAAACGTGGTACATAGATTTTGTTATTGTTTTCGCGAAATACAGGAAAAGCTGCATTTTCATCGGGCGCGCCATAACTAACCCCATGAACCTCTGGTTTAACAAACAAATCTTTGCGAAGAAATTCCTCATCTTGTTTTTCTAAAGCGGATTTTGGTATAGTATAGCCCTTTTTACCGAGATAGGCTAATGAACAAATACAAGCTTTGTATTCATCAGAAGGTTCAAAAATTAGATTCTTGGGTGATGATTTTTTGACGGGTTTCTTAAAAAAGAATTTCTTGCGATTCATTGTTATACCGGCTTTTATGTATTGTACTATTAGATTTAGGATTTTTTCAATTTTCTACAAGAACCTACGGAGCAGGGAACCTACGGATTAGCTTCGCTAGACCTGCGACCCCTCCCTTAATTATGTTATCTTATTAGGTAACATAATTTTTCATTTTTAATACACATTAAGGTAAGGGAGGGGTCGCAGGTCTAGCGAAGCTAATCCGTAGGTTCCCTGCTCCTTAGGTTCCCCATAAAATAATAATGCTACCTTATAATATATGGATTTCAAGAAGTTGTTTCAATCATTATCAAAATTGGAGTTGGCATTACTAATCATTTTTGTATTATACATTGCATTACCAATACAAACCCCTGATTTTTTCGCTGGTTTAGTAGACTCATCTTTAGGTATGTTAACTATTTTTGTTATAACTGTTTATCTATTTTTTAATGTGAATCCTATAGTTGCAGTAGTTTATATCTTTGTTGCATACGAACTTTTACGCCGTAGTTCTAGTAAAGCAGGAACAGTTACTATCATTCAACATACTCCATCACAAGCTAACAAAGATTCGGAGATGAAAGCAATGAATCCTGTTCAAGTTACAACATTGGAAGAAGAAGTTGTTCAACAAATGGCTCCTATTGGAAAGAGTGATCCTGGTATGTTTATTTCTACTTCTTTTAAGCCTGTGGCTGATAAAGTTGGTGATGCATCTTTATACCGTTAAATCAGAAAACCTACGGTTTTCCGAACCTTTCCCTTAACCTCCTCTGTAATGGGATTATTTAATTGATGAATCATCATCCGTCGATTTCACCGATCTTCGATCGTCTGCGAGCACTACATCTAAGGATGATCTAGGTTTTACGGCACCTTTGGTGCCCGTAAAACCTTCACATAAATAATCTCAGAATATTTTGGTAGAGGTGTAATTATATTATCTTATTAGGTAACATAATTATTTATAAGTGAGGGAAGGGGTCGCAGGTTTAGCGAAGCTAATCCGTAGGTTTCCCTGCTTAACTGGTTATCCAAGTCATTGTTCCAACAATTGTGGGTATTACCAAGAGTCCTATCCAACAAAAATAATCGCGGAATTGATCCCTAGTAATACTAGCACCTTCAACATATACATCATCCTTAGGCAAATTACTTTTTTGTCCCGGTATGAATGCTAAACAAACTAATATTATCAATAAAATGATCCATAGTACAATAATCATTGGTAAACAATTCGGGCCAATGAGATGTTTTAATACGCCTGTTAAAAATCCGATAAATTGAGGTAAATTAAAACTACCAGTTACACCTTCTCTATTTTCTTCGTTAGAAATAAGTATATAAGTTAAAATTGTAAAAAATACAAATGCAGATCCAGCCAATAATTCCGTCATATTTCCATTTTGTTGACCTTCATAGAATAATACAACACAAATAATAAGTAAATACATCATAATAAACGCTTTTGCACTTATTTTATCTTCATTTGATGACATTTTATCACATATCGCCATATTATAGAAACGAGGTATTCCCATATAAGCAACAAAAACAACAAATCCGAAAAACAAAAAATTCGAGGATAATTGTGCCATAGAAGAATGTTGTATATCCTGCATTAATGTACTATTTAATGGAATATTGTAGGCTAATTCAGAATCTAATATTGCATCTCCATTTGAATCCGCAGTCGGATTACAATCAATATATATTTGTTCGTCTACTGTAGAAGTGCTTCCATCAGTAGTAGTTGTTGTTTTTACTGAATTTTGTTGACTAGGTGACATGTTACTTGGATTTGACAATATTTGACTATTAGCCGTTGTTTGTGAATCACCACTACTAGTTATAGGTTGGGGATAAATATCAAAAAGTGTGGTTGTATCTTTTATGGTACTACCACTAATAAAACTAATAAATCCTGGATTACTAACAGTTATTGGTTTTAAATATACAACAACTGTATTATTTGAACTATTTTTAGTATTACTATAAATGATACAACCAGTGCCATCCTGTCTAGGTATAGTTCCGTCAGAACTAGGGCTTATTGTTGATAAACCAGTTGCTTTACCAGTAGATGATGAAGTAGTTTTCACATCACTTTTGTAAAATATTGTACCTTTATTATCTGGATCCGAAATTATATTATCAAAAATTTGAGATATGGACCCCCCTTGTTTTGTTATATAATCATCGGTACCTTTACTAGTGACAGACTGTATTAAAAAACACAAATACAATTTAGTTGAATCAGACGAATTATTCAATTCCAATACTAGTTCTCCAATAATATTGTCTAATCTACCTGTACCATTGGTTATACCTGTAATATTATTATGTATCAATTGATAAAAATATAAATTCGTTAGTTTGTAATGTGCATTACTATTTGTAGTTGGATGATTATAATAAGTCGCTTGATAACTATTAGATGACGTTGTAGAATCGTAGCTTAATTGATAATATCCAGTTGTTGCCATTGTTTGAATATTAGTAGCACCAAAATGCAATCCTGTTAAATAATAATTTAAAAATTCTGTAGGTTTTAATACAATATCAGCTTTTGTAAAATTCGACATTATTAATATGTTATTCGTATAATATACTAATAGGGAATATATTGTAACAAATTGTTCTCATAAATGGTAGCGCGAAATGATTCATTGTATCCTTTTACATAAACCGTATCACCATCATTTATATTATCACAACCATTCTCACTTGTGCAACTTCTACCTTGAAATGTTACTGGTAATTTGGTATTTAATGTTCCGGTATTTGAAATACTATAATATTGCCATTTATCACGTCCAACCATTGAACGTCTACCCATAAGTGGTAAAATAAGATTTCCCCCGTTCTCTAATATGCCGATTTGTTGATATTGTGTTGCTAAACCCTGAGTTTCAATATTGACAGGAAGACCACGCATATCTCTAAAATTCCGGGGGTAAATGACACCATCGGCATCTTGAAGAGGAGGGGCATATGGATCATTAAATGGATCCCGACGTGCTGAAATAGGAGCTAAAGAGCCCATATATCCTAGTGCCTGTGTAGGGGGCCTTAACATAACAACATTAGTGTTATTATTGTTGCGGTCATAGTTCTTATTCTTAACAAAATGTACATAATAGAAGTATACTAATAATACGAGAACAACAAATAAAAAGAAAAGCGTCATATTTTCAATACATATGACACCAGGTATACATTTTTTACCCATTATACATATTAGTCAGACTATTCTATGAAAAATAGGTAATTCTAATCAGGTCCACGGAATGCGTGTTTTAATTCGTCTGCACCATGATTAATTCTATTTGTGCCAGCAGTAAACTTCTGTGCGATTCCACCACCTGGAGAGAAATCATATTTAACATCATTACCTTGTCTGGTGATAATAGACTGATAATCTCCTGAATCCACTCTAAGTCTTTTACATACGTAACATCGTTGCCTAACAGAGTGAGGGTAATGAATGATATGAAATTTAGCATATTTATAAAAAACTTTATCAACTTTTTCTAATCCAGTCCATATTTTATCGACAGTAGGTTGTAAATTTATTTTAAACAATAAAAAAAAACCTATTATTAATCGGACGGGTAAATATAAAATTTGCCCGAATGCTTCTACCAAATAATAAAAAATACAACCTTTTAGATTAGTTAAAAAATAAATACCACAACTTAAATAACTAGCTAAAAATATAAAAATAAATTCTAAAAATTTACCAATATCCGATACACCTAATTCAAGACCTTCACCTAATCCGTTAAATTCATCGCCAATACCTCCAAAAATATCATCAAATCCATTTTTAATATCAGCAAATCGACTTTTAATTTGTTCACCAATACTAGGAAGTTTTTTGAAAAAATCTATCATAGGTTGCAATGGTCCTAATATTGCATCTCCAACTGGTTTAAAAGCATTTTTTAAAGCTTCTCCAATTCCAAGTGGATCTGACATTTATAAAAATTTCTTGTTATATTACTCTTCCAATTTTATTAAGAAGAGAGAACCATAGGTTCTCTTTATATAATTCATATTTTCTGTTATAGTATAATGGATATTCTCTACTATAGTAATTATTGTAAACATTGCCAAAAGATATTACAAACTTTAGTGAAAGGAAATATGAAGGATAAAATTAATTTTATTTGTATCGATAAGAGAACCGTAGATCCTAAAAGCGGACAAGTTTATGTTTTATTAGAAACCGGTTCTAAAGTGGTTCTCCCACCTAATATTCATAGTGTTCCTTCTCTTTTATTAATTAATAAACAATACAAAGTAATAATGGGTGACGAAATAATTCAACATTTTCATCCACAAATGAAAGAAATGGTGAATCAGGCTGTAGGTAGCGCTGGAGAACCTATGGGATTTCCTTTAGGAATGTCTTCTGGTGGAACAAATATTGTTTCTGAACAGTTTACTTCATACAATGCTACACCTGAAGAATTAAGTGCAAAAGGTATGGGCGGAAGAAGAGAAATGTATAATTATGTTTCAGCTTCTGATGATATTAAGCTAATACCTACTCCACCAGATACGTATCGTCCAGATAAACTCTCCAATAGTGTAACAATTGATACTTTACAACAACAACGTATGGATGAAGTTTCATCTATAGCACCTAAACAATCATTTATATAAGGTATAAAACATATAAAAATATAATTTGTTATAAATATACCGAAAAATGACTGATAAATCAACCATATTAAAAGGTTTTAATACGTATTTTTTTGATTTCTTAGACGATGTGGCAAGTATAATTGAAGATAATGACGAGATTTTAACATCTAAGGCATTTTTTGAAACAGTTAAGAAAGCAAATCCTACATTAATTATTAAATGTTGGAATTTATACGTTTATCAACCTTATAAAGAGATTATTGATAGTGGTAACATTCAATATTTTCTAGAAAAAGATTATAATAGTGATATATCTGTATTAGCAAATTCAAGTGAAATAATGAATAGTATTGATAAAATACGAGCACCGATAAAAAGTATGAGCGAATTAAACCAACAACATTCTATGAAATATATTCAAAATTTATCAAAATTATCTACGCTATACATATGATGAGGAGGTTTTCTGAGTATAATATATATTAAAATTGTAATATATATTATGGAACAAAAGGAAGATGAAAATAATGAACAACCAATTATAGAAGAAAAAGAAGTATTAGAAGAATTGCCTAGTGAAAAGGAAATAATTACCGAATCATTAGAACAAAGACCTGACGAATCACCTTCTCAATCCTCCGTAAATTTAGAATTTGGTGATATTATTGAAATTATTGCACCAACTCACCCAGAAATTGATGAGACAGCTGCTATTATTACCTATATTGATAATCAACAAATAAAATTAGTAAATGTTAGTAATTTCCAACATTTTAAATTAACTATTAATGAAGACGGAACATTTACTGATGAATCCATCATTCAAATCAATATTTTAAGTCGTAGTAAAGAAAAGGGTTATGCGCGTCAAAACGGATTATTGCCCCGTACTTGGATCGATATTCATTTTGGAGGAGATATTCCGGCAATAATCACAGGTGAAGTTACTAATTTAGAAGGTGATATGATTGAAATAACTACTTTCCCTGAATTGCGTACTATTTACATCAATTTTGGCTATAAAGGTATTCCTGAAAATATTCCTATTGACCAAATACTAATAAGGCAAAAGCCTGCTTCAGTAACAGTAGCTACTTTGGCAATGTTACGTGGTGTATCAGATCCAACATCTGTTTTAGAAGAGGGAGATAATAGTCAAGAAGCCTCTATAGAATATACTGAATCTGGTGAATCCATTATAAGTATGCCAAAAGATATGGCTCCTGAGCGTAATATACGGGATCAATTGCACGATTTGTATATGGAAGCATCGAATGAAATTGTTTTTGGTGAAAAATTAGGAGAAATTTATCAGTTAGTAGAAATACCAGAGGAGAACCAACGTTTCGGAATTGATGTTCAAGTTAATGATATGATGGACGAATTACTTTCAACTATTCCTAATAATCAACGTACAAAAAGCGTGTTGGATAACATACATTTATTGATTGAGCGATATAAGCAGTTACGTTTAATGTTCTCCAAGTTTGATAAAAATGATAATGCGTATGATGTAAAAATATTAGGTGCGGCTCATAAACCATTGGTAGAACATTTGGTACGTATGGATTGCAAACTTCGATGGTTAATACCTGTAGTTGTTAATCGTAAACGTCTATATGATATAGGAATTACATTGGACAATAACGAGACTGTTATTGAAAATATGGGTCAATCATTGCGTCAATTAGAGAAAAAACAGATGGATTATTATAAAGCCAATTCGTCCGACCCCTTATTACAATATAATGCGCTATGTGGAGATATTCAAGACCAATTAACACCATTTTTAGAGCCATTTGCACCAGAAACATATTTAAATACATTATCAATTGCATCTAATGTAGATAGTATCGTGTCAAACTTGGAAGACTTTTATAGCACCGTATTTGCACAAGCTAGTGTTGCTAAGAGACAATATATTATTCAACGTTATAACCTAGGGTTCTCTGGTCTGGAAGACCAAACTACCAAAACAAACAAAACAATATTTTTAAGAAAACAGATAACACCGGATGATTCTATGACAATTCGTTCTATGTTAATGATGCCTGAACCAGTAATACGTTTCTCAGCAGTAGATCTACCAGGAACTAATATAATAGAACGCGCGAATCTAAGTCATCAACATTTTATGCTTTACCGATTTTTACAACGTCGATTAGAAATTCAACCCCATAAAATAAATGATCTAACACGTGAAATGAACTATGAAAAAATAGAAAAAGATTCAAATAAAAGTATTTTCTCAGATGTTCACGAATTTTTTCTTGGAGAACAAATAATGGAGGAAGATAAATATAACAAATTTTTAGAAGTTATTATTCCAAAAACACGGTTTTTAATCCGCTTAATTCGTAAATACTTAAACGACAAATTATCATTTTTAGATGTAGTTAAGCAGTTAGAACCTTTTACAGTTTATTCGTCAGATATAACCTATAAACAATATTTGGAAATTCGATATGTAATGAAAGCTCGTATTGAAGAACTAAAACAAGAAATTGAAAAACGTTCAGGTGAATATAGTGCATTAAGAAATGCAAAGTTCTCTATATTACCTTTACCAGATCCTCTATTGCGTTTAGTTTCTGAGAACAAACAATATTCTGAATCCTTTTATAAAGCTTACGAATTCTTAGATAAGACAAAAGAGAAGAAACGTATTCCTTTTTCTATTGCTGAAGAATTAACCAATATGAACAATATCGACAATGGTTGTTTGTATACCAACATTATTACATCAATAATGATTTCATTAATGACACCGAATCAACTGATGGATGTTCTCGCTGAACCTAAGTTGGATGATCTTTCAGAAAATGAAAAAATAAAGGGTACGGATTGTTCACGCAAGTATTTGGCAAAACGGTACACATCGGTAAAAGAGATGCAAAAGGAGAACACACAAGATGATATTTATTTTGAAAAAGAACTGGATGATACACCCTATTCTATTATGAAAAAGTATGATAAACAGCAAAAGGAGATGTTACCGGATTTATTTATGGAATTTTTACAACAAAGTTTGATAGATAAACACGATTGTCCCCCAGATCAGTCCGCGGATTTCGCCGAAACCTTGATTGCTGGTAGAAAAAAAGTTAAAGATGGAGATTATGCCTTGTTAGAATTAAGACCTAGTTTACCTTCTGATATTGATGAAAAGGACTTGTCAGAAAAAGAGAAGGAAGCTATTGAAATAGAATCAGATATTCGTAAAAGAATACAATATTACCGACGTATGAAAGGAAGTTGGGTAAAAGACAATGATATTGATGAGGAATCTTTTTTAGATACAAGTTCTCTTTTCTGTAATGTAACCGAAGGATGTTATAAAAATAAAAACAATTCTATTTGTGAAACAAAGGATGAAACAACAGAACGTATGAAACAAATTGTACGTAAGAAAATGTTAGATGAATTCGATAAACGATACACGATTAATGTAGATGAATTAGAAAAAGAATTAGAAAAAAATATTAATTATCATTTAAAGCATTTAAAAAAGCAATATGACTTGCGCGATATTCAGTTGATGAAATCTTCGCGTTTGGCCCATTCATTGGGAGAATTAGCTTCGCAAAACGAAATATTGAATTCTCCTTATTTAAAATGGCGCGATCTTATTTTAGGTCAGGAAGACTTTTCTAAAAAACAGGCGGATATTTGTAAATTTGTTCTCGAATATTGCCGTGATCCGCTAACAGAACAACAAAATGAAGATCCAAATTGGAAATATTGTAAAGAGTCTAACACCAAATTGTTCCCTTTTTCACTTTATTTGTTGGCCCGAGCCTTTGTTTTGGGAACGGATTATACACAAAAAATAGCAGAAGTATGTGCAAAATATGGTATTATTAGTGATGATGGAGACGCGATTGTAGATAAACATAGCGGATTTGTTTTACGTAAAATAGATTTTAGTTCTGAAGAGGGATTTGATGAAGCAGGGTTTCGTATTACATCCAATGCGGTTATGGAAGAAGAGTTGGGTGCTATTATACAAGAAAATGAAAAGAAGATGAAAGACAAACGAGTATTTGAAAGTGAAACAGCTGAAACTATATTTAATGTATTAAATACTCTTTGCAGAAATCTGGATTTACCTCTGGAATCAGTAGAGAATTTTGTAATGACACATTCTATGGAGTTATTTGATAAAATTATATATACGGATGCAGCTTATCAAAAGAAATCGGATAAACAGTTGAAGGAAAAAGGAAAGGCACTTCAACCCTACAAAAATTATAGAGATGAAACACGTATTACTATTATTGCTTGCAACTTATTAATAGCTGTACAAATTGCTATACCTTCTATTCAAAGTAAGAGAACTTTTCCGGGATGTGTTAGATCATTCAGTGGATTTCCATTGTCCGCTGGAGTAGAAGATATTACTGGAATACAGTATTTGGCTTGTATTTTACATAAAACTACTTCATCGATTTCTATCTGGGAATCTATTAAAAAATACAAACCCGAAATTCTTGTAAAGCGTATGAAAGACATTTTTGACAATTTTATTATGAAACGTAGTGATATAATGGAGATGTATGTTAAAAAACGCGAATATATGAGTCTACACCCTGAAACAATTGCACCACAAGAACATAGTATCCAAAAATGGCGACATTTTTTACCACCGGTAGTCCATTTTTCTTTATCTAAAACATTACAAAGTGTTTCCACAGACTTTGAAGAGGACTTGAAAGCATTAATGCGTAAGGGTAGTAAACAACAGACAGAATCAATCAATGTAATAAAAAGTAAATTATTGTTTTTCGGGTATGGAATTATTGAGGCTATTCAACAGATTGTAGAACGTAAAGATACCATATTAAAATCATCGGGTAATTTACCGTTCTTAGAAAACGCGTGTTGTAACGAATCCTTGGAATTAACGAATCCTATGCAATATTTTTATAGTGAAAACGATCGTATCTTAGATTACATACGCAATTCTATGGCATTATCTAAATTGTTGAATATGACTAAGGATGCTGCTAGAGCACCAATGCTTTTCCATAATAGTTTTACAGGTATACGTCACTCAACTATTTATTCGAATAATCTTGATGATATAGAACTTATTTATTCGGCGGTTATTTACTACTGTAATTTTGATAAAAAGTTGCCTATTCCTGAAAAATATAAGGAAATTTGTAATGAAATTCCAGCGGGTTACCAATCGAACTGGTCCATTCAAGAAAAAATCGAGTTCTTAAAAACAAATGCAGTTCAATATAGACTAGACAATTTACTACACTTAATGAATTTAGTTAACCGTGAGAACATTGTCGAAATAGATTATGGTACTAAATTTACCAGGATTGATATGATAAAAGAGATGATAGAACAGTTGGATATGGAAAATTCAAAAATAGTAGATGAGCCGTTACGTAATTTGATGTTTCAACTATTAGAGGCTCATAAACCAAAAACAATGGCCTACGAGGTAACAAATGAACTTAATAATTTACAAAATTACTTGATAAAAGCAAACAAAGATATGTACCGTGAAATTATGGATTTCTTTGGACGTTATGGTAATCTATCAGATAGTAAATATTCTAAATTACACGATTTCTTAAAGAATATTTGCACTTGGAAATTAGACAAACCAATGAAAGAAACAAAATTATATTATGATTCCGGTCTTTATACCGTTACGCAATATATACAAAATGCGGTTCAAGCAATGTGTAAAACATATCCGAATATACTTTTGAATGATATGGGATTTTATAAAAAAATACCCAAGCATTGGGGATTCTCAGATAAACATAATTCCGTATTATTACAAGTGATTCATAAATATTATGATAAATTAGAGGAATTTAAAGAAGATCAGGTTCTCTATCGACTCTTGCAAGAAGTAGGACGTAACCTCGCAAATTTAAATCAGTTTTTACAAAATTTACCTGTTCATACTGAAATGGTAAAAGACGTAGGTCAGGGGGCGAAGCCCCCAACTACTAACTTAGTAGGTGACCGTAGGTCACCGGATAAGTTTGGTGAAGGTATTGAGGGTTCTGCGCAGCAAAGTATCCGGCAATTTTATCATTTAATGGATAAACCGACAATTTATATGCTTTATTCCTATTGCTTTTACTCGGTTCTTTACGAATATATTCATTCTACCAATGATGCTGATTTATTACGCGCTGATGTAGAATCTGTTAAGAAAATAAGACGTAGAGAACTTAGTGAACTAGGTGATGTAACATTGCAAATAACAGGACAATTAGAGAACTTGGAAGAATCTGAAGACGAATTAAATGAAGTAGATATAAAATTAGGTAATAAAGAGGAATTAAAAGGTCGTGTTGCAGAATTGTTGTTATGCTTCTTAGAGATAGAAGAGGAGAACAAGAAAACATTGGATCTAACCTATGAAGATATTTTACGTAAAACTAGACGTAATAAGGATATGGAACGTACGAATGTGGTAGAACGATTAGGTCGAATGAGTATTGAACAACGTAAGGGTGAGGATATGTTAAAGAAGTATCGTTTAGAACATTGGAATGTGGGACAACAAAAAGGATTGTACGAATATGATGGTAATGTTTTTGACCGCGAATTAGAACAATTTTTGATGGGCGGAGAAGATGAAGTTGTTGTTCCAGAGAACTTGGATGCTGAACAATTAGATGCTATTGATGCTGATAATCAAGAGGAATTAGAAGCAGTAGATTATGTTCGTGGTAATATGGTTTTAGGGGATATTAATATTGGGGATGATAGACGGGATGGAGATTATTATTATGATGATACCGAAATGGGGGATTTCGATGACGATACGTAAAAATTATTTATTTTGATATTATAACATCAAAATGAACTTAAAGATATTTATAAGACAACATAGATTGCATTTTTCTATTATATTATTTGTTATATTGTTTACAATAATACATCTTATGAAACCTGGACTTATGTATAATAAAGATGGTAGTTATCGTAAATTTGGCGTGGGAGTCCGTGACAAAACTGTAATAAGTATTTGGATTGTTGCTATAGTTTTAGCCATACTTTGCTATATTGCAATAGGAATGTACGGTTATTCAGTATAAGACCTAATAATGGTTCCATTAAGTATACTATACCGTTGTTCTTATATATTTTTTTCAGTAAAAATATATAATGGATCAGGTACCACGACTTATTGAGAACTCTACCAAAAATTATTTATTGCAAACATTGCAAAAATGCCATCAAAATAGAACAACTATCTATCATTATGCTTTTAATTTAGGTATTTTAGTTATTTTTGGAGGTATTGTTCTTATGATTCTTTATAATTCTTATAAAAACAAATTAACACCGTATGAAGCAGAACAAAAAATGCTAAAAGATCAGTATTACGTATTATCTAAAATAAAATGGTATCAAGAGGATCGTAAGAATACTCAGGAATCACAATCAACATCTATTACAAATTTGCCTTATACTTGATCTTTCTTATTACTGTAAATTATGTTAGTCTAGGTTCTCCCTTTCCTATTTTTTTATTACATATGTAAAAGAAATTATTAGTATAGAGAACCTTGGTAGGGCGGCAAAGCCGCCCTAATTAGTAACATTATTATGTGGGTTTAGGTTCTCCCTTTCCTATTTTTTTATTACATATGTAAAAGAAATTATTAGTATAGAGAACCTTGGTAGGGCGGCAAAGCCGCCCTAATTAGTAACATTATTATGTTAGTCTAGGTTCTCCCTTTCCTATTTTTTTATTACATATGTAAAAGAAATTATTAGTATAGAGAACCTTGGTAGGGCGGCAAAGCCGCCCTAATTAGTAACATTATTATGTGGGTTTAGG
>TBL_comb47_HYPODRAFT_10001112_pt1 | contig 35240 bp, 28 predicted proteins | sample TroBogypolimnion_40_FD_10682 | JGI IMG/M metagenome (IMG submission 10682)
CTCCAGACTTCATTAAGGGCCCCATTGATCAGATACAGGGAGAGATAAATATATTTATTTTTTTGCAGCTTCGCCGAGTTCCATGACAACCAGCCGGCAGCGGCGCAAAACGAAAAAATCAAACTCCAAATCAATCCAAATGCCGCATCCGGTGGCTTCCAACTGGGCTGGTTCAAATTGAAGTACCAACTGTCCAAGTTGGTGAGCAAAGCTCCCCCCAATGCAAAACCAACGCTCAATAGGCATGCAATGATCAAGGACTGCCAACGCTGTAGAAATTTCATGTCAAGGGTCTCTTGGATTGGAAAACGGTTGAGTGTTCAAGAGGCCTTGGTATGGGGGGCCACAATGCGCTCAAGGATTGATGAATTCTAAAACACGAGCAAGCCCCAATTGGGGATTTTCTTCTTGCAACAAATGGCTCGCTTTGGGCAAAATCACCGTTTGCGAATGGCTCAACGCCTTTTGATAATCCACACTGTTGCTGCTGGGGATCATCGGGTCGTTCTCACCCCAGAGTAAGAGCGTGGGCGCAGTGATGCGGTGAAGTCGCGCGACGGGGTCGGAGTTCACTGTTTGGCGCATACGGTCCAAAATGGCGCGCCGAACCGTGGGAGCTCTGAGCAAATCGTAATAACGATTGAGCAAGCCGTCCGAGACCTTCTCAGCATTGAAAAAAGCTGGCTCCAAGCTTTTTTTGACCAGAAACTTGGGCATGACGACTTGGATCAGGTCAGCGAGCCGACCAAAGTCATAGGGCTTTTCACCCAGTTTTTGACCAGACACCGGAAAACCGTCTGGGGCCATGAGCACCAGGCGGCGAATGCGCTCGGGATAGGTGCTGGCAAAGTTCCAAGCAATTCGCCCACCCATGGAATGCCCCAGCAAAATGCAGTCAGACACACCCAATGCGTTTAAAAATTCCGACAAACGCTCGGTATCGGCCGCGTCGCTGTAATTGTGGTCTGGACTCTCCCCGGTGAGACCAAATCCCGCCAAATCCAGACGAACCACTCGGTGGTTCTTTTCAAGAACGCCCGACCAAGCGTCCCAAGTGTGCAGGCTTGAACCAAAACCGTGCAGCAAGACGATAGTGGATCTGTTTTTATCCCCAGTGTCACGGTAATGAACCCTCAAACCCTTGACCTCGATGAATTGACTCGGCGCCTGGGCGTAAGTCGCCTCCAAGTCATGGCGATTGAGATCGGGGGTAAAAAATATCATAAAAAGCAAACCCAAAAAAATCAAGCAACCCCACCCTAAAATCTTTTGCATTCACCCCCCCGACGTCAACACAGCACCAACCTTGACCCAAGCTTCGTGTAGCTCGTCCTATTCAAGCAAGTCCAATCCACTGACAGCACAAGACGCAGAAGTCGAGCTTGAAAGCTCTCCCTCAATCTTATCTGAAGGACGGAAAAACCTCATCCCAAGGGGATTCAAAAAAGATACAAAAAAACAAAGTTGCCTAGGGTTTTCCCTGTAAGTAAAATGAGGCCGACATATTCTAATGTCAACATATGTTTACAGTTTGTGTTCATTTTATTCTTAAAACAAAACGGCTTTGCAAATGAATCATCAAGAATCACTGCATTTGAAGACTCCTGCCTTGAGAGTCTTGCTCGTGACCATGGACACGCATTTGAACAGTGCCGTGAAACGAAGCATCGAGTCTTTGAAAAAGATAGCCCCCTCTATCAGCTTGAAAATTTACTCTGCCACAGAATACACCAAAGACCCCCGAGTCTTGGACAAACTCAAACAAGACATTCATCAATCCGATATTATCTTTGTCGGTATGTTGTTTATAGAAGACCAATATTTGCCAATCATCGACGACCTCAAAGCCCGGCGTGAGCAGTGCGACGCGATGGTCTGTGCCATCTCGGCCGCTGAGGTGGTGAAACTAACCAAAATCGGTAAATTCGACATGGGCAAACCCGCGTCGGGTCCGATGGCCTTTATCAAAAAACTCAAAGGCGACACCAGCAAAAAAGATGGCAGCTCAGGTGAGCGTCAGATGAAGATGCTCAAGCGTGTCCCCAAACTCCTGCGCTTCATTCCTGGTACTGCCCAAGACATGCGAGCCTACTTCCTGTGCCTGCAGTACTGGCTTGGGGGTTCAGAAGAAAACATGCTCAACATGGTGCTCTACTTGGCCTCGCGTTATGGCACGGGCTTGCAAGAAAAGAACCGTGCATTCTTTTCAAAACTCACCTTTGAGACACCGTTTGAATATCCTGAAGTGGGTGTCTATCATCCGAGGATGAAGCCGCGCTTGGCAGTCCAATCCAGTGTCTTGCCCAATGTGGTGAACAAAGACAAGAGCAAAGGCCGTGTGGGCGTCTTGATGCTGCGCTCCTACTTGCTTGCCAACAACACTGAACACTACGATGCAGTGATTGCGGCCCTTGAGGTCCAGGGCCTGCAAGTCATCCCAGCGTTTGCCGCTGGACTTGATGCCAGACCCGCCATCAAAGAATTTTTCATCAAAGACGGCGAGGTCTTGGTCGATGCCGTGATCTCACTCACTGGGTTCTCCTTGGTCGGCGGTCCGGCCTACAACGACGCCCATGCAGCCGAAGAAATGTTAGCCACGCTCGATGTCCCCTACATTGCAGCGCACCCTGTGGAATTCCAAACACTTGACCAATGGGGCGACTCGCAACGCGGACTCTTGCCGGTTGAGTCGACCATCATGATCGCCATCCCTGAGCTCGATGGCGCGGTGTTACCCATGGTGTTTGGGGGGCGACCTGGTGCACAAGGCGTGACCTGCAAAGGCTGCCACAAAGAATGCACCTTCACCAAAAATCAAGTCGAACAAGACATGTTCACCTGCACCGAGAGAACGGCCATGCTCTCGCTGCGCGTGGCCAAGCTCGTAGAGTTGCGACGCACCCAGCGGCAAAACAAGAAAGTCACGGTGGTGCTCTTTAATTTCCCACCGAATGCGGGCAATATCGGCACGGCCGCCTACCTCGCGGTGTTTGAATCGGTCTACCAAGTCCTATTGAAGCTCAAAAGCGAAGGCTACGCCATCGACATGCCAAGCGATGTGGAGCAACTGCAGCAAGACATTTTGCATGGCAATGCCAAAAGATACGGTGCCGACGCCAATGTGCACACCCTCATCCCCACCCAGGACCATGTCCGGCGTGAAAAACACCTCAAAGAAATTGAAGCCCAGTGGGGTGCGGCCCCTGGCAAACAACTCAACAATGGCTCCCATATTTTTGTATTGGGTAAACAATACGGCAATGTTTTGATCGCCATTCAACCCTCGTTTGGTTATGAGGGTGACCCCATGCGACTCTTGTTTGAAAAGGGCTTTGCACCCACCCATGCCTTCTCGGCGTTTTACCGCTTTCTCAGAGAAGACTTCAAAAGCAATGCCGTGCTTCACTTTGGCACCCATGGCGCCCTTGAGTTCATGCCCGGTAAGCAAAACGGTTTAACAGCCCAATGTTGGCCTGATCGTTTGATTGCCGAGATGCCCAACTTCTACCTTTACGCGGCGAACAACCCTTCCGAAGGCGCCATCGCCAAGCGACGCTCGGGAGCCGCCTTGATCAGCTACTTGACGCCGCCCATGACCGAGTCGGGACTCTACACCGGGCTTCTCGATTTGAAAGAGGGTCTTGAGCGCTACAGAACCCTTGAAATCGATCAACTCCAAGAGAGAAAAGAACTCGCTCTCATGGTCCAATCGCAAGCCGCCGAATTGGACTTGTTGCCGCCAAAGCCGCTCTGGATCGATGAAGCCGCTGCCCTCACACCCCAAATCCTTGCCTTGGTCGATGAACACATTCAAAAACTCATGCGCAAGATTTTAGAACTCGAGTACTCTCTCATCCCGAACGGCTTGCATGTCTTGGGCCAAGTCTCAACGCCTGAGGAAAAGCTCGAATTTCTAAAAATCATGGCCGAAGCCAGTTTTGATGGCGACTTGCCCTTGGAGGCCGTTCAGGCCATTGCACGCAACACGAGTGCAGAACAAGTATTGAAACTCGCTCAACTGCCCAACGACGAGCTTCACCGCACCAAGATCGACAAGCTCCTGAGTTCGAGCAAACTGCTCAATGAGAACGCTGAACTCAACGGTATCTTGAGAGCCCTGGACGCCAAGTACATCCGCCCCGCCCCAGGGGGAGACATCATCCACAAGCCGGAAATTTTGCCCACCGGCAGAAACCTCCACGGCTTTGATCCGTTTCGCATCCCAAGCGCCTATGCGGTCAAGGATGGCGCCCTCCAAGCGGAGAAACTGCTCACGCGTTTCTGTGAAGATGGGCAACCCTTGCCCGAGTCAATTGCCATGGTGCTGTGGGGCAGTGACAACTTAAAAACCGAAGGCGCCCAAATCGCCCAGGTGCTCAGACTCTACGGCGCAAAACCGCGCTTTGACAGCTTTGGCCGCTTGGTGGGTGCGAGTCTGATGACGCTGGAAGAACTCGGTCGCCCCAGGATTGATGTGGTCATTTCCCTGTCGGGGATTTTCCGCGACTTGATGCCGCTACAAATCAAACTGGTGGCCGAAGCCGCTTTATTGGCCGCCAGTGCCGATGAACCCTTGGAGCAAAACTTTGTCAGAAAACACGCCTTGGCCTATATGCAAACCCATGGCTGTGATTTACCCACCGCAGCCCTCAGAGTCTTTGGCAACGCCGACAGCGCCTATGGCGCCAATGTGAACAACTTGATAGAGAGTGGTGCATGGTCCGATGAGAACGAATTGGGCGAGACCTATACACAAAGAAAAGGGTTCGCTTTTGGGGTCGATGGAATGGCCGTGAAGAATGCGGGCATCTTGAAGTCGGCCCTGGCCGATGTGCAACTCACCTACCAAAATCTCGACTCTGTAGAACTCGGTGTCACCACCATTGACAACTACTTTGATACCTTGGGTGGCATCACCAAAGCGGTTCAACAAGCCAATGGCGGCATCAGTAAGCCCGTCTTCATAGGCGACCAAACCCGAGGCGAGGGTAAAGTGAGGTCGCTGTCGGATCAAGTCGATCTCGAAACACGCACGCGGATTTTGAACCCAAAATGGTACGAGGGCATGCTCAAGCACGGTTTTGAAGGGGTGAGGCAAATTGAGGTCCACCTCACCAACACAATGGGCTGGTCAGCCACCACAGGCCAAGTCCAACCTTGGGTTTACAAACAAATCACCGAGACCTTTGTGCTCAATGCCCAGATGAGACAGCGTCTCGCCGAGCTCAACCCCACTGCCTCCATGCGCTTGACCAACCGCTTACTTGAAGCATCACAGCGCAATTATTGGAAACCCACTGAAGAGATGCTCGAGCAACTCAAACTCGCCAGCGAAGAGCTTGAAGACCGTTTGGAAGGTGTTTATTGAAAGACGCTCAAGGCCAAGCGCAAAGGGTGCGACGGGTTTCTGATCGTTACAACTCCCCGCACCAATATCCTGTTTACCCGCACATTCATAGCCGGCCTAGACACACGGCCGACATTTTTCATTTCCCCATTTAGATCATGGCCATACCCTTTCCCTTTTCCGCCATCGTTGGTCAACACGACATGAAGACCGCCATTCAAATCGTGGCGGTTGATGCCAGTGTCAATGGTATCTTGGCACTGGGGGATCGCGGCACGGGCAAGTCCACGGCGGTGAGGGCCTTGGCCGATTTGCTGCCCCCCATCAAAGTGGTGAAACACTGCCCATATGGCTGCGACCCAAAGGACCACACGTCGGCGTGTGATCAGTGCGCGAAACTCAAAGGCACCCACGCCACAGTGCCCAGCGAAACGGTGAGCGTGCCGGTGGTGGATTTGCCCTTGGGCGCCTCCGAAGACCGAGTCGTGGGAGCCTTGGATTTGGAGAAGGCACTGAGTCTTGGGGTCAAATCGTTTTCACCGGGATTGCTTGCCAAAGCCAACCGAGGCTTTTTGTACATTGATGAGGTCAATTTGCTGGAAGACCACTTGGTCGACCTCTTGATTGATGTGGCGGCTTCAGGAGAAAACCTGGTCGAGCGCGAGGGTTTGAGTGTGCGCCACCCAGCTCGCTTTGTTTTGGTGGGCAGCGGAAACCCAGAGGAAGGCGAATTGAGGCCCCAGTTGCTCGATCGTTTTGGGTTGTGTGTAGAGGTGAGAACCCCCAAAGACCTCGACGAGCGCATCTTGGTGATCAAGCGTCGCGATGCCTTTGAAAAAAATCCCGCTCAATTTCAACAAGAGTGGCAAGCGGCCAATGAGGCCTTGCGCGACAAGATCATCAAGGCCAGAAAGCGCTTGGACAAAGTCGCATTGGACGATGACTTTTTGCGCCTTTGTTCGCAATTGTGCTTGACCCTGGGGACCGACGGCTTGAGGGCTGAGCTCACCCTCATGAGGGCGACACGCGCCTACGCGGCGCTTGAAGGCGACAAAAAAGTTGAGGCCAAGCACTTGAAGGTCATCGCCCCGATGGCCCTGTGCCATCGACTCCGACGCGACCCCTTGGACGACACTGGCTCGGCTGCGCGTGTGGAGCGTGCTCTCGACGAACTGGGCATTTGAGAGCGATGCGTTTCAATTCGAAATTAAAGCTGTCAACAAGGCCCACAACAAGACCGACAACAAGGCCGACAACAAGACCGTCAACTACGCCATGATCAGCACCATGATCCCCGATATGATGAATGCCTTCTACAAAGCCTCCCTCACCACGCTTAGCGCACCATGAGCAGCTTGGCCTTGGATGATGCACTCTGGGCCCTGGCCGCACTGGCAGTGGACCCCCGTGGGCTTAAAGGCATCTGGCTGCGCGCACCATTGGGACCGGTTCGCGAAGATTGGCTCCTTGGGTTAAAGGCCTTGCGACGCGACGTGATCAAAATTCCCAGCAATATTGACGCCGAGCGTCTCTTGGGTGGATTGGACTTGGCCAAGACCTTGCAACTCGGTCATCCGGTTAAGCAACAAGGGGTTTTGGCGCAAACCAAGGGACACATCTTGATCTGCCCCATGGCCGAGCGACTGCCTCCAGAAAGCGCCTCCATCTTGACCCAAGTGCTCGACACGGGTCTGGTGCATGCACATTTCGGTCATGACACCCAAGACACCCACTTTGGTTTGGTGGCCATCGATGAATCCTTGCCCGAGGAGCTCACTTTGGCCGTTGGCTTGGCTGAGCAGTTGGCCATCTGGTTGGATCTCACCACAATCAACCCCAAGGACCAGCCTTCGCTCGAGACCTTGGACCTGCTCGAGCGGGTCGAGAGAACCCTGCAAATCGATTCACGCGCCTATCAAGCGGACATCCAGCGGTTTTCATTGCTTGACACTGAGTTGCGCGACATTTGTGAGTTGGCCATGGGCTTTGCCATTGAAAGTCTCAGAGCCCCATGGTATGCCGCTCGCTTGGCCAGTGTCTTTGCCGTGCTCAGAGGCGCTCAGGCGGTCAGTGCCGAGGACATGGGGCGCGCAGCTCGAGTCGTTCTCACGCCCAGGGCCAAGGGGATGCCGGCACCCAGCGAGCCGCAGTCTGCGCCCGAGGACGCATCCACAAATCCACCGCCAGAACAAGCAGAGCCACCAAAAGCCCAAAGCGCCAATGAACCGGACCTCATTGAAGCAGACTCAGACTCAGACGCAGGTCCCCAACTGTCCGAGGCCCCACCCCCCGATCGTGCGGATCAGACCGATCCGCCTGATCCATCCAACCCCCAGGTTCAGTCCCTGGAGAGCACCATCCTTGAGTCGGCCTTGGCCACCTTGCCCCTTGGGCTTTTGAATCAACTCGCACAGGGTCAGCGTTTGGCGAAAAAAAGCGCGTCGGGGCGCATGGGTCAAGTGCAAAAAGGGGCACAAAAGGGTCGCCCCTTGCCCCCCATGAAAGGATTGCCGCAAAATGGCAAACGCCTGCATGTCTTGGCCACCTTGCGACATGCTGCACCAAGACAAAAAATACGCGAGTCGACGACGTCAAGTGGCGCGACCTCAACCGCAAAAACAGGGCCTGGGGTCAAGAGGCTGCAAATCCGAGTTGAGGATTTTCATATTCAACGATTTGCCCAAAAAAGCGAGAGTTGCATCATTTTTTGCATCGACGCATCGGGCTCAGCGGCACTAGAGCGACTTGCCGAGGCCAAAGGTGCCGTGGAGTTGCTGCTCAAAGACTCCTACGCCAGGCGAGATCACATTTGCGTGATCAGCTTCAGGGACAAGAGTGCGCAACTTCAACTCCCCGCCACCCGCTCGCTCGTTCGCGCCAAGCGAGAACTGCAATCGCTCCCGGGAGGGGGCGGCACACCACTCGCCAGTGCGATCAAACTCGCCTTGGAGACGTCGCTGCAAGCGCGCCAACGCGGCATGACGCCCACGGTGGTGGTCTTGAGCGATGGACGCGCCAATGTCACCTTGGACGGCGTGGGCTCAAGACCGATTGCCAAAGCGCAATCCTTGTCTTGGGCACAGCAGTGTAAGGCAAGCGCACTTCAGTCGATTTGGCTCGACACCTCGGCTCGGCCTGACCCACAAGGCCAAGACATTGCTCGCGCCATGGGGGCGAATTATGTGCCTTTGCCTCTCGCCAACAGCCAACGCATGGCCAGCACCGTCAAGACACTCCAGGAAATTCAAGCCTAGGAGAGGTCGCGTCCAAGGAGCAGAGTGTGCAGGATCCAGGCCTGGGTGAGGCCTTAGGCAACCGGAGGCAACCGGAGGCAACCGGAGGCAACCGGAGGCAACCGGATACAACGAATGCATCAGGTGCGAATCATTCCAAACAAATGTGCCAAATCTTTGAAAAAGATTCTCACATGCGCCATCGGGTCTTTTCTGACCAACTCTTTGTTCATGTAGGCGTCAAAGGTGAGTTTTTGCACGTCCTTGTCTTCGCAGATTTTGACGAAACGCTCACGGCGTTTGTCGTTGATGTACCAGAAATACTGCATGATCCCGAGCACCCAAAAGACTTGGCCATGCAGCTTCATAAAGCGCTTTCTCGCGAGCTTGAGCTTTTGGGGGTTGCCACTCAGCAAGCACTCTCGAACCGCTTCTGCGGCAAAACGACCACCCACCATGGCGTAGTAAATGCCCTCACCTGAAGCGGGCGCAACGACGCCAGCGGCATCGCCTGCCAAAACCACATCGCGCTCGTTGTCCCATTTGGGCAAGGGCTTGAGCGGAATGGGAGCGCCCTCTTTCCTCAAGGTCTCCACGTGACCAAGACCTGCAGTTTCCCGCAAACGCGTCACGGCCGACTTCAAGGAGTAGCCCTTGTCGGCGCTGCCCGTGCCAATGCTCATGGTGTCGCCATGGGGAAAGACCCAGCCGTAGAAATCGGGAGACAAGGAGCCACGGTAATACACATCACAACGATCGGGGTCGTGACTGGGATCGGCCGCAGGGGCTTTAACAATCTCATGATAGGCAAAGACGTATTTGGTTTTTTCTGCCCCTTCAATGGCTTGCTTGGCCACCTCAGACTTGGCACCATCGGCGCCAACGACAAAGCGCGCGCGCACACTTTTCATCTGCATCCCATCACGGCCATCACGCACACCAAAATGAACCCGCCGCACACCGTCCATGTCCTGCGTCAAACGCTCAAACGTGCCTTGCTCACGGTGCGCACCGTGGCCCACAGCGCGTTGCCTGAGCCACTCGTCGAACTCATTGCGGTTGACCATGCCGACAAAGCCACCCTCGATGGGAATGTCCACCCGGTTATCTTTGGGCGAGATCATCCGTGCTTTGCGTGACTTGGCCACCAGGAGGTGGTCGGGGATCTCGAAGTCTTTGATCAAGCGTGGAGGAATGGCACCCCCACAAGGCTTGATGCGGCCCATGCGATCGAGCATGAGCACATGATGCCCATTTTGCGCCAACTCATTGGCCGCGGTTGCACCCGCGGGTCCTGCACCCACCACCACCACGTCATAGGTTGTATCCATTTGTGTATCCACTTCTTTTAGATTGCGTTTAATGTGTGATTTGAACTGGCTTTGAAACTTACACGAACCTCACCTCGAAGGGGCCAAGCGCCTGAGGCCTCCAGCGCTGAGGCCTCTAGATGCTCTGGCGCAGGGTCTTCAGGGCGGATCGTTTTGACTCTCCAAGCAATGAAGGCCGAACACAAAAACATCACGCCCTCCAATGCAAAAACACTGGCGTAAGCCAAAGAAGGGTTGCCCACCCAGTGGCGCGACAGGTCACTGGCCCCTGTACCCAACAGTCCCCCCAATCCAAAGGCCAGCGCTTGAGCTCCACCCCACAAACCCATTCTGAGACCGGGTTTGACACTGCCTTTGTTGGCAATGAAGCCATTGTTCGATAGGCTCTGCCTTGGACTCGGTTGCGTGGCCAAGCGCATCATGGTGCTGATGGCGGCAATGGAGAACAGGCCGTTGCCCACGCCCAAGACCCAAAGCACGGGTTGTAGGGGCAAAACCGGTGAGACACTGCCCAAGAAGCCGGCGGTGCAAAGACCGAACATCCCCAAGGCCGAGAGCAAGCAGCCAAGCACCATCCAAGTTGACACTCGGCCCCAGCGGCCTTTGACCCAGCGGCTACCCATCAAAGCCAAGAGTAGCATCCCGATCAACACGGCGGCATGCAAGGTGCCTGAGAGTTGCGTCGTTTGTCCTGGTGTGTAGTGATAAATGAGAGCCGCAAAGGGCTCCAAAATCAAGTCTTGGGCACTGTAGGCCAGCATGGAGCTGAAGACAAAAAACGTAAAAAGCCGAGCCTGGGCATCAGACCATAGCATCTTCAACGCTTGTTTGAAGGCCTGATGTTTCTCACTATGAGACTCCCCCTCTGAACGTGTTGCATGGCTTGTTTCAGAAACGACCGCCGAATGCCCAACAGGCAAATCCTCAGCAACGATGGTCTCTCGCTTGAGCAAACGACCCTCGAGTCCCCACATGGCGAGGCTACTGATGACAACGGTGAGCACACTCACCACCAGACTCACGCCCAAGAGTCGATCAAAGGTAAACGGGTCGAGGAACTTACCACTTAGGATCGAGGTGAGCGCAAAACCAAAAATCATCATGGTCCACACCAAGGTGGCCGAGGTGGCCCGTTGGTGCTCTCCAACTCCCTTGGAGAGCAAGACAAGCAAGGTGGTGCCGCAGGCACTCACCCCCACGCCAATCAAGCCAAACGCCACCACAGCACAAAGAACACCGAGCACAAGGTGTGCCCCCATCCAGGTGGTGGCCAAGGCGGCCAACACGCCTCCTAAACTCAAGGTGACCATTCCCCCCAATATCCAGGGCGTGAAGCGCTGGGTTTGGTCCGCCCCAAAACCCATTCGAGGCCTCACGATTTGAACGAGGTAGTGCATGCCAATCAAAAAGCCCGGCAGCACGGCAGGAAGGTTGAGCTCCACCACCATCACACGGTTGAGCGTCGTGGTGGTGGTCACCACCACCGCGCCCATACAAGCTTGTACGAGCCCCAGGCAAGCCACATTGCGCCAAGCCGCCGAATCGGATGGGCTTGTTGGGCTTGTTGGGCTTTGGACGCTGTTCACACCATGCTCCTCAGTGCAAAGGCACTCACCATCATGCCGCTCACATACAGGGGCACGCCAAAAGCACTGACCCAGAGCGCTTTGCTCACGGGGTCCTTGATGAATTTGAACATCAGCGGCCATTGACACAGAGACAACAAAAATACGGCCAAAGCGCTCTTGTCCATGTGCCCTTGCAGGAGCAGCAAGGCCACCGACCACTGTGCCAAAGTCATGATCAAACTCGACATCCAGGCGGCCGCTTTCGCGCCCATCAAGACCGGCAAGGAGCGCACGTTCATCAAGCGGTCGCCCTCAATGGCTTTAAAATCATTCAGGGTCATGATGCCGTGCGCGCCAAAGCTGTAGATCAAGGCGAAGATGACGATCCCTTTGGCGGGGAATTGGTTGCCCAGCATCACCGCGGCCCCAGTCAGCCAGGCCAAGCCCTCGTAGCTCAGCGCACAAGCGGCGTTCCCAATCCAGCCATTTTGTTTGAAACGCAAAGGCGGTGCGGAATAGGCCCAAGCGAGCACCAATCCCAAGGCGGCCGCTTTGAAGGCCCAAGGCCCCAGACACCAAGCCCACAGCAGCGAGAGCACCGTCCAAAGCATGGCCAGCCAAAGCCCCCATTGTCCCGGCATGCGCCCTGAGGGAATCGGTCGGTTGGGCTCGTTGATGGCGTCTACATGGCGATCAAACCAGTCGTTGCTGGCTTGACTGCAAGCACACACCATGGGACCGGCCAAAATGATGCCCCACAGCAATAGACCCCAATGCGCTGTGATGGACAAACCGGTCGACACAACACCGCAGGCATACGCCCACATGGGCGGAAACCAGGTGATGGGTTTGAAGAGCTCGGCAACGGCACTCAGCTTGGGAACGGTCATGTCAGCATTCTTAGCTTTACACAATACGATGTCAATAGTAGTTGACACTATTTTGTAGTCAAACAAAGTTCAATACAATGGAAAAAAGAAACAAGGTGTGTATTTTTGTATTCAAATTAAATTTAACGCCTCCAACCACCCCCACGCATTGAGAATCCAAACTTGGCGTGGGAAGACCGCCCATGACAACATGAATCACTCTGCCGCCCCCCGCCCAGTCCCACAGACACAGCCAGATTCAGCCGCCGCTCCACACCGGGGCTTGTGCACGGATTGCGGCATATCGCGCTCCTCAGACCCCAAGCGTTGTGCCAGCGCTTGTCAATTCATACAACCCCAGTACCCCGGCTTGGAAGAGCGTGTGCACGGCCGGCGAAGAGACCCCAGTCGCCCAGACGAATTGCATTTTGGGCCGTTCATTCAGATGCACAAGGCCAGTCTCAAGCAAGCGAGTGCGGGAGCACAGTGGAGTGGCATCACCACGCGCATTGCAGAAATCTTGCTACAAAACAAAGTCGTGGATGCTGTGCTCACCATGGAGGCCGACTCCAATGACCGCTGGCGCCCCTCACCCATTTTGATTGACAAGCCCGAGGACATGAAAAAGGCCCGCGGCATGCGCATGGGCTATGCGCCGCTCTTGTCCTTGCTCGAGCCCGCGCAAAGCAAGGGCTACAAGCGCTTGGCCGTCATTGGCATTCCTTGCCAGGTCTACGCCTTGAGGGCGCTTGAAAAAACGCTTGGGTTTGAAAAAATTTATGTCATTGGCACCCCTTGCTCCGACAATACCACCACAGAGAATTTCCATCAGTTTCTCAATTTGATCACGCCTGCCCCGCAGGAGGTCACCTACTTGGAGTTCAAGGCCAACTACCACGTGGAGTTGCGGTTTCAAAACGGCGCAACAAAAGAAATTCCGTTTTTGCAGTTGCCGCTCTCGGACTTGCCCAAGGACTTTTTTCCCTTGACTTGCCGCACGTGCGTGGACTACACCAATGTGCTGGCCGACATCACAGTGGGCTATATGGGGGGGGAAGGCGAGCAGTGGATCATTGTGCGAAACCAAACAGGACAACAATTGCTATCGTTGTTGGGCGATGAGGTGCAACTGAAAAAGACGGGCAGTGCTGGCAAAAGACACTCGGCGGTGCTGGGCTTTAAAAAAAATGTGGAGCTCGCCGCCGGTGGACTGCCGCTTCGGAAAATGCCCAATTGGCTCAGGCCCATCGTCTCATGGATCATGCCGCGATTGGGGCCCAGGGGTCTTGAATTTGCCAGGACAAGGGTGGAGATGAAAGCGATCGAATCGATTGTTCACTTAAGGCGTGAGCAACCTGCGCGCATGAAACACATGCTGCCCGATCACATCTGGCTTTTGGCCCAAGATTACGATTTAAAGCCTGAGGCCCATGAGGTCACCCCAAATACCCACAAAGAAGCTCACAAAGAGACCCTCAGAGGCGTTCAGGGTTCGCATGTTTGAGTGTCAAATTGAACAATCATCAAGCTCAGGGCTTGTCGCTGGGCTCGGTAATGCCGTAGCGGTGCAGTTTGATATAGAGACTTTGGCGCGAGAGCCCCAGCATTTCGGCCGCAGATGCGCGATTGTTTTGTGTGAGCTCGAGAGCTGACTGAATGCACATTTTTTCAATCATATCGGTGGTCTCACCCACGATGTCTTTCATCGGCATGCGACCCACGAGTTGAGACAGTTGTGACACGGATCCAGCCATGCTGCTAGAAGACACCGGTCCAGTTTGCGATAAGCGATGAACGTCACGGATAAAAAAGCCATAGCGCTTGTCATTGCCCGACAAGAGGCAAGCTGAAATGTCCACTTCCAGGGTCAAGTTCGACTGGCTCACCAGCTCGGTGGCAAAGTTTCGAAAGCTCGACAATTGCTTCAAATTGTTGACCATGACACCCCAATCCACCCCACCGCGCCCAAGCCAAGACTCAAAATGCTGGCCCACCACTTGGGACACAGAAATTGCACCTGTCAGGGACATGAACTCCTCATTGGCACTCAAGAGCTGACCCGAAGCATCGGTCACAACAAAACCGTAGGGCGCTTTTTGCAGGCCTTCGGTGTACCACGCTTGGAGGGGTTTGTCCAAAATTGTGGGGGAAGAAGACAATGTCGAGCCCAAACGCACCATGAGTTGCGCGCCACCTTCTTGCACAATCAAGTCGCTGGCGACGGTGTACTCTAGCCCTGAGGCAATGCCCTTGGCCTTGACGGGATTGGTTTGGCCTGCAGTCTGGGCCAAACTGAGCATGGATTCGATTTCTTCGCGCTGAACACTCTCAAAGCAATGAGAAAACTCGATGCCCACCAATTTTTTGGCGTCACTCAGCGCAAAAGCCTTGGCCGCGGACGCGTTGGCTTGAACGATTTTCCTGGTGGACAAGTCCACAATCAAGACCGGCTCAGAGGCGGCTTCAAACAACAATTTGTAACGCAACTCGGTGTGCCTGAGTCTCAAATAGTCGCGCTCCATCGAGCGGTGCGTGTCCATGAGTTTTTGTTGCATCTTGGACACGGAACCCAAGTCGCGCCCGATCATGACCAACTGTTCGTCGTTATGAAACTTGAACAAATGAATCAAAAAAGGCGCCGACAATTTGCTGGGTGACAAGAAGTTGATATGCCGCCACTGAAAATCAGCACCCTTGGCTACAAAGTCTTCAAGATGGGTGGGGTTTTTGAGCAAGCCCTTGAATTTATCTACGGAATCGGCTTGCGTCCACTCAGAGAGATTGACACCGACCCAACCGTCGAGTTTCATGCGTCCGAGCTCAAGTCCCTTGGTCTTGACTGAGAGCACTTGGTGGGTTTTGGCTTGTAAAACCACCACCAAGTCAGCCAACCCCATGACCAAGGACTCGGACAAGTTGAACTGTTGTGGTATTTCGAGCACGTTTTTCAAATCAACTCAACCCGTTTTGACGCGCACATGCGTCAATGTTAATAGACAAAATACCTGACAGAAAGCACACCGGCTCATGCGCACCATGTCCGTTTCAAAGAGCGCCATTTTTAGTACAAACCCTAAAGATCCATGTTCTATCAACAATTTTTTAACAACTTTTGTCCGCCAAACTCATTTTTTTTATTATAAATAATATTTACAAGTAAGGGTTAATTTACAGCAAAATATGTCTAACAATGTTACTTTTTTCATTACCCAGGTGTTGTTTTACCCGACCCTTTGAAGCAATCGCATAGGCTGCAAGCTTTCACGCTCGACGCCATTGATCTCATTGGACTTGGGCAACTTTGGGGATTTTCGGCTTTGGATAGCCCCCCGTTTCGGCTTGGCCAATGGATCGATGAAGGCCTCGCGCAAGGCTTGAGTCTGCGTCTGGCCCAACTCAGTGGCCGTCAAGGCATTGAGTTTCCTCGCCTTTCGGTGCACCTGAACAAGATTGAGCCCCAACGTATGCGCCTGTCGAACATTGTGGCAAAGCCCATGCACACCCATTTGATTTTGCAACTCAGGCTCCCAAGCCAACACGGGGCCGCCGAGCAAGCACTGAATGTTTTTATTTTTAGACATGGACTTGACGCGTTTGATCAAGGACTTCAGACCTGGCAGATCACTGCTGGTGGAGGCGCTCACACAAAACAAATCCACCCACTGAGTGCTCACCCTTTGAAGTGTTTCTTGTTCAGAGCGGTCAAAGCCTGGAATGACATTCCAGCCTTTTCTTTGCAGGTACTGAGACACCAACAAGGCCCCCAGGGTGTGTTGGGAGCCTGATGCCATGCAGACCATGGCTTGAAAGCGATGGACCGCAGGCGCGAGCGTCAAAACATCGGGGTGAACGAACTCGGAGCCGCCCAACAACACAAAGCGCTTGACAACCCAAGTCGCCCGGGTGACATCCAAAAAGGTTATCTCATCGCGCGCCCACAAATCGTGCAACAAGCGAACGGTCTGCGGGATCACGTCCAAATAAAACACTTCGATGTCCAAGCCCGCTGCCACCGTGTTTTGTGCAAACGCCATGAACTCTTCGGCATTGAATTGCAAACACGCCGCAGAGCATTGCTCCACATGGACCGTCAAATCCAATGAGGGGTTGGCTTCTGAAGCTGACGGGTGTTGACACTGATTGACGAGTGTAAGGACATGAGAGGCAACGGGTGCAGTGGAGAGAGTGGGGCTTGTGGACAGGGTGGACGTCGCAGGCGATACAGCAAGGCACGGCTCAGTCCCATCGGCGTGCGCACTCAAGCGAACCAAGCCAGGGATGATTTCGCTCAAAAGGGACGTGAACAGGTGGGACAAATGGGGTTGATTCAAGTACTGTTCCCTCTCGATGTGCTCCAAGTCATCAATGTTTTTGCTCAACGGATGGGCTCATTGAACTTGTCAATCCAACTCGATTGCAAGAACACGGGCCAGTTGTGTGCCAACAGTGTCCAATAAAAATGACGCATCAATACTAGTGAAAACCCCTAATATGTAATACAAATTTAACGTCAATTTAAGTTGACACCGCAAAGCTTCAAGCATAAAGTAAAGCCCTGTGAGAACCCATCCAACGAGCCCATGAGTCATCAAAACGAGTCACTCCCATTACCCGGCATGCTCTACACGCCCGAGCAAAGGGTTTTGCGAGACCAAACCATTTGGACGCCCATCCAAGGCGTCTTGGCCATCTTCCAATTTTTGGTCTTCATCGTGAGCTCATGGTTCGTCTTGCGTTGCCTCTATAGCAATGAAGGTGCTGAATGGGCCAAGTGGTCAATCATCTTAAAAACACTCACCTTGTACACCATCATGGTGACGGGCAGCTTTTGGGAAAAAGTGGTGTTTGGCAAGTACCTTTTTGCCAAAGCCTTTTTCTGGGAGGACGTGGTGAGCATGTTGGTGATTGCGCTTCACACCCTTTATATCGTCTCCTTGTTTTACACATTTTTAACACTGCAAGAACAACTGCTGTTGATTTTGTTCGCCTACGGGACCTATGCGATCAATGCCACGCAATTTGTCTTGAAGTTGCGTGCGGCCAGGCGCCAAGAAGCCAAGATGAAGTCGATAAGCCTGGTGCAAAGCGAACCCAACCATTCGACAATTCAATCATCACAGGGGTTGACCGCATGAACAGCGTCATTCCTATTCAAGTCGCCCAAAAAGAGGGCGCATCGCCCGCGGGATCAGGACACCAAATCAGCCAAGAGCGTGGTCAACGCGAGGTGTTTTGTGGGCTCACCGGAATTATCTGGTTACACCGCAAGATTCAAGATGCATTTTTTTTGGTTGTGGGATCCCGCACTTGTGCGCATTTGGTGCAGTCCGCTGCCGGGGTCATGATCTTTGCAGAACCCCGGTTTGGCACCGCCATCATTGATGACCGGGACTTGTCCGGGATTGCCGACGCCAACGAAGAACTCGACCGCGTGGTCAACCAATTGCTCAAGCGGCGCAAAGACATCAAGACCCTCTTTTTGGTGGGGTCCTGTCCGTCTGAGGTGATCAAGCTCGATCTCTCGCGCGCAGCCCAACGGCTCAATGTCCAGTTCAACCCCGCGGTGAGGGTGCTCAATTATTCGGGCTCAGGCATTGAGACCACCTTCACCCAAGGTGAGGATGCCTGTCTAGCAAGCTTGGTCGATTCATTCCCCGTTGGTGCGAAGACGCCAGCAGCGGACAGCAAAGCCAGGCTCAAAAAGCTATTGATCGTGGGCACCTTGGCCGATGTGGTCGAGGATCAAATGCAACGCATTTTCAAAAACATGGGCATCGAGGGTGTAGAGTTTTTCCCTGGCAGAAATTCAAAGCAAATGCTTGATATTGACGACAACACCGTTTATTTGCTGGCCCAGCCTTTCTTGGCCGACACAGCGAAACGACTCGACGCGCGGGGCGCCTGCCGTCTACCCGCACCTTTTCCGCTGGGCGTTGAAGGCACAAGCGCCTGGTTTGAAGCGGCCGCAGTGGCCCTGGGCGTGTCGACACAGATGTGCGATCAAGCCCTGAACGCACCTCGTGAGCGTGCGCAAATGGCCACAGCCAAACACAAAAGATTGCTGCAAGGCAAGAAGATTTTCTTCTTCCCAGATTCACAGTTAGAGATTCCACTCGCGCGTTTCTTGAGCAATGAGCTTGGCATGCAACTCACCGAAGTGGGCGTGCCCTACATTCACCGCCAACACTTGGCACAAGAGCTTGAACTCTTGCCCGCCAACACCGTGATCGTAGAAGGTCAACACGTGGAGCGCCAACTCGAGCGCTGCGAAAAGGCCAACCCTGACTTGGTCGTGTGTGGTCTGGGGCTCGCCAATCCCTTGGAGGCCAAAGGCTTCACCACCAAGTGGTCCATTGAGTTGGTCTTCACGCCAATCCAAGGATTTGATCAAGCTGGAGACTTGGCCGAATTGTTCAGTCGGCCCTTGATCAGAAAACAAAAGATCGCCGCTTAAAACCACTCACCCCCCTCTTCACACCAACACCCAAACGCCCGCCTCAACTCTATGCAACTCACACTCTGGACTTACGAAGGCCCCCCGCACATCGGTGCGATGCGTTTGGCCACTTCCATGAAAGATGTTCATTACGTTTTGCATGCACCGCAAGGCGATACCTATGCGGACTTGCTGTTCACCATGATCGAGCGTTTACCCAGACGCCCGCCCGTGACCTACACCACCTTTCAAGCACGAGATCTTGGGGGTGACACGGCGCAACTCTTTATCGACGCTGTCCTTCAAGCCAATGAGCGATTCAAACCCAACGCCCTCTTGGTGGGTGCGTCTTGCACGGCCGAGCTCATCCAAGACGACCCGGGGGGATTGGCACTGGGTCTGCATCTTGACACCCCCGTGATTCCACTCGATTTGCCAGCCTACCAACGCAAAGAAAACTGGGGTTGTGCGGAGAGTTTTTATCATTTGGTGAGGCATCTTCTCAAGCGCCATCAACTCCAAATCCAACCCCAAGGTCAACCTCAAGAGCCAAGCTCTGCGGGTGAGAAACCCACGGGCCCGAGTTGCAATCTGCTCGGCCCCACAGCCCTTGGATTTCGCCACCGCGACGACGTGGTCGAAATCAGCAAATTGTTGAGCGACTTGGGGGTGCGCGTGAACGTTGTCGCGCCACTGAACGCGAGTGTAAACGACATTGAACGCCTGCCCCAGGCCGATTTCAATGTGGTGCTTTATCCAGAGACGGCCCACACCGTGGCGTCTTGGCTTGAGAGAGAGTTCAAACAACCTTTCACCAAAACCATCCCGATTGGGCACCGCGGCACCATCGCTTTCATCCGAGAGGTGTTGACCCTGGCCCATTTGCCAGTCAATGAAGCCTTGATTGAAGCTTTGTCAGCGCGATCGCATGCGTCTTGGTATGCGGCGTCGGTGGACTCGACTTACCTGACCAACAAGCGGGTGTTCATCTTTGGTGACGCCTCCCACGCCATTGCCGCTGCACGCGTGGCCCATGAAGAGATGGGGTTTCACGTGGTGGGACTGGGCACCTACAGCCGAGAGTTTGCCCGCGATATCCGAGAAGCCGCAGCCCTCTACAACATCAAAGCATTGATCACCGACGACTACTTGGAGGTTGAAGATCAAATCGCGGAATTGCACCCTGAACTGATTTTGGGCACCCAAATGGAGCGCCACATCGCCAAGCGCCACGGCATTCCTTGCACCGTGATTTCAGCGCCCATGCACGTCCAAGATTTTCCGGCGCGTTANGCGCCACAAATGGGATTTGAAGGCGCAAATGTGCTCTTTGACACCTGGGTTCATCCCTTGATGATGGGCTTAGAAGAGCACCTGCTTGGCATGTTCCGAGAGGACTTTGAATTCAATGACGAATCGGCCCCGTCGCATTTGGGCGGCGCAAAAAAATCCCTTGCAAGCAAAGCCCTGCACGACGAGGCTATAGAGCCCGCACAAGCCTTGCAAGCCGCCATGGTGCTCGATACCTATGGAGCGCCACAAGACACGCCCCTTGCCAGCCCCAGTGGAGAACAAAAAATGCATGACTTGGTTCAGGTTTGGAGCCAAGACGCACAACTAGAACTCAAAAAAATTCCATTTTTTGTCCGTGGCAAAGCCAAACGCAACACCGAGAAATTTGCCAAAGAAACGGGCGTGATCAACATCACCGTCGAGACTTTGTACGATGCCAAAGCACACTTTAGCCGCTGAGAGCTGACCAAGCGATGACTTCCTCTACCCGCCCCCAAAACCCTAAGGCCAATCTATGAATGAAACTGTCGCATTCCCCGTGTCGAGCATCAAAAAGGGCTCACGCCCCGATGGTGAAGGCAGCGTGCAAGTGCAACTCGACCCCAATTTAAAAATTGGTAACGCCAAGGTCTTTGCCATTTACGGTAAAGGCGGAATTGGCAAAAGCACCACGTCCTCCAATTTATCGGTAGCCTTTAGCAAACTCGGTAAACGGGTGCTGCAAATTGGCTGCGACCCCAAGCACGATTCCACCTTCACGCTCACCAAAAAACTGGTGCCCACCGTCATCGATGCCTTGGAACAAGTGGACTTCCATTCCGAGGAGTTGCGACTCGAGGATTTTGTCTTCCCGGGCTACAACGGCGTGATGTGCGTGGAGGCCGGCGGCCCCCCAGCAGGAACGGGTTGCGGTGGCTACGTTGTGGGGCAAACCGTGAAGCTTTTGAAGGAACACCACCTGCTAGAAGACACCGATGTCGTGATCTTTGATGTGCTGGGCGATGTCGTGTGTGGTGGCTTTGCCGCACCACTGCAGCATGCAGATCGCGCCTTGATCGTGACGGCCAATGATTTTGATTCGATCTTTGCCATGAACCGCATCATCCAAGCCATTGGCGCCAAGTCCAAAAACTACAACGTGAGACTCGGAGGTGTGATTGCCAATCGCAGTGAGACCACCGACCAAATTGACAAATTCAACGCCGCTGTGGGTCTAAAGACCATGGCCCACTTCCCTCCTTTGGACGAAATCAGAAAAAGCCGACTCACCAAGTCCACCTTGTTTGAGCTCGAAGCCACGCCAAACGTGAAAGCGGTGCAAGACGAGTACATGCGCTTGGCCAGCCAGCTGTGGATTGGCAGCGACCCCTTGCCTGCAGTCCCCATGAAGGACCGCGATATTTTTGATTTACTCGGGTTTGATTGAACCCGACAGAAACGGCTTTTCCACCTTGAGTTTTGAGCACGAACATGAACCCATCCAATCCAGCTTATTTGCAACGTCGCGGCGAGATTGAGCACTATTTCGATCGCACCGCCAATAAAACCTGGGAGCGTTTGACCTCCACCGATCCGGTTGGGCGCATCCGCTCAAGCGTTCGTGCAGGAAGAGACGAGATGCGCGACACCCTCATGTCTTGGCTGCCCAAGGACATGAGCGGCATGCGGCTCTTGGACGCTGGTTGTGGCACCGGTGCATTGGCTTTGTGCGCGGTCAAGCGCGGCGCCCAGGTCTTGGCCATTGACTTGTCGGCCAATTTGATCCAAGTCGCCCAACAACGCTACGCCTCCTTTGCGCCCTTGTCCCCAAGGCAACCAGGAGAACTACCCCGGGGCAGTGTCGAGTTCGCCAGTGGCGACATGCTTGACCCAGATCACGGTGAATTCGATTATGTGGTGGGCATGGACTCCTTGATCCATTACGATGCGCCCGATCTCATTGGTGGCATTCAAGCACTGAGCGAGCGCACCCGAAAAGCCATCCTTTTCACCTTCCCACCGCGCAACCCCTTGCTCGCTTTGGCACACGGCATGGGACGATTCTTCCCACGCTCGGACCGCTCACCCACTCTGGCACCCGTGTCCCAGCAAAGGATACGCCAAGCCCTTGAAAAAACCATTGTCACCCGGGGGTGGCGTGAAGGCCAGACCACCCGAGTGTCTCGCGGCTTTTACACCTCACAAGCCTGGGAGTGGGTGCGCCAATGATCAAGCTGCCCATGTTGTTGCGCCAAAAACTCAGCATTTTCGCGCTTCGTTATGTGCCCTTTGCCAATGCCGCATCGGCGGAGTTGCCACTGCCGCGTCTTTTGCGTTTGTGCCTGTTTCAAACCGCCATTGGCATGACCATGGCCCTCTTGGTGGGCACGCTCAACCGGGTGATGATTGTCGAGCTGGGCGTCCCTGCTTGGTGGGTGGCCTTGTCGGTGGCAATCCCTTTGCTGTTTGCGCCACTGCGCGCGCTCATCGGCTACCGAAGCGACACTCACCCCTCGGCCTTGGGTCTTCGCCGACTGCCTTATTTGTGGATCGGCAACATCTTTCTTTTTGGCGGCTTGGCCATCATGCCCTTTGCCCTTTTGCTGCTCAACGACACCACCGTTCAGACCCTGTGGGTGGGGCGAGTGGGGGCCTGTTTGGCGTTTTTGCTCGTGGGTGCGGGCATGCAAACCACACAAACTGCGGGGCTGGCATTGGCCACCGACTTGGCCAGTCCTCACAAACGTCCCCGCGTCGTGGCCTTGCTCCACAGCGCCATGCTGGTGGGCTTGATCATTGGGAGCGCGCTGCTGGGTTGGATTTTAAAAGACTTCACCTCCACGAAATTGGTCCAAGTGGTACAAGGAAGTGCCTTGTTGGTGGGAGCCATGAATTTGGCGGCCCTTTGGAAACAAGAAGCGCGCCAGACCAAGCGCGGTGCACGTGAGGAGGGTGGGTTTTCCAAGAACTGGCAACAACTCATCTTGCTGCCCAACATGAAGCGATTTTTGTGGTCCGTGGGGATCGGTTCTTGCGCCTTCAGCATGCAAGACATCATTTTGGAGCCCTTTGGTGGTGAAGTGTTGCATTTGAACGTGAGCTTCACCAGCACCCTCACGGCATTGTCCGCAGCAGGCTCCCTCATTGCCTTTGCCTTTGCCGCCAAGCTCATGGGCAAAGGCCTCGATGCATGCAGGGTTTCGGCCATTGGACTCTTGATGGGCCTGCCTGGATTTGCCTGCGTGCTGCTGGCCTCCCCCATGGACTCGGCTTGGTTGTTTCGCTTGGGCACGGCATTGATTGGCTTTGGTGGGGGAATGTTCTCCGTAGGCATGCTGATCATTGCCATGGAAATGCCAGAAAAAGCCATGACCGGCATGGTCCTGGGAGCCTGGGGTGCCGTTCAGGCAACCTCCTCTGGCTTGTCCATGGCTGTGGGAGGGGTCTTGAAGGATGTGTTCACCGGTTTTGCCAACAGTGGCGTGCTCGGTGAGGCACTGATGAACCCATCCAGTGGCTACGGCTTGGTGTTTGTACTGGAGATGCTTCTCCTCTTTGCTGCACTGGTGGCGATGAGCCCCTTGTCCAGAAAAAGCCACCGCGCAATCTCGCAACCCCTGACATTTGGACTGGCGGAGTTGCCCAATTGAACATTTTTTATCAATCTCAACCTTAGGAGATGAGCTTATGGAAACGGGCGCTATCACCCAATACATTGATGTTGCACAAATCGTTTTGTACCTCTTTTGGGCATTTTTTGCGGGCATCATTTACTACCTCTTGCGAGAGAATCACCGAGAGGGCTATCCACTGGACAACGGCCGAGAAAACGGACCCCTTCAAATCGGCTGGCCCGGCTTGCCCGACCCAGTCACCTACAAGCTCGAAGACGGGCGCGAGATCAAGATCCCTGATGTGAACCGCCCCGACGGCCAATATGCCTTCACGCCCTCTCACGGCTGGCTGGGCGCCCCCTTAGAGCCCAAGGGAGATCCCTTGACCTCGGGGATGGGACCCGGCGCTTGGGCCGCACGGGAGGACATTGTTGAAAAAGACCCCCACGGTCACCCCAAAATTGTGCCGCTTCGCGCCGCCCCCGAGCATGGCGTGGCCCATCAAGACAACGACCCCAGGGGTTTCATGGTTTATGACGCGAAAGAGCAGCCCGTGGGTGAAGTCAAAGACCTGTGGGTGGACCGCATGGAGATGCTGTTTCGCTACATCGAGGTGAGTTTAAAGAGCGGCAAAACGGTCTTGCTGCCGGTGAACTTCTCTTTGATCAACCGCTTCAACATTCACGTCTACGCCCTCTTGGCAGCGCAATTTGAAAATGTCCCTGCCCTTAAAAACCCTGAGCAAATCACCCGCTTGGAAGAAGAAAAAATCTGCGCCTATTACGGTGCGGGCACACTCTACGCCACGCCTGAGCGGCAGGAGCCCTTGGTATGAAAGCCACCCACGAACACGAGTTCGAAGCGCAGTTGGGTTTACCTGAAAAGCTACCCCAGGGCGAAAAGATCTTGTGGCAAGGCTCACCCGACTGGAAGGCCTTGGGGGTGCACGCCTTTCACCTGAAGAGTTTGAGCCTGTATTTCGCGCTCATGCTTGCACTGCAAGCGAGCTATTTGAGCGGGCAAGACGAGGTCATGAGCTTCAAGCCCATGCTGATCACGCTCTCGCTCGTTGTCCTCACCTTGGGCAGCTTGGCCGCTTGGGCCTGGATGAGTGCCAGAGCGAGCATGTACACCCTCACCAACAAACGCTTGGTCATGCGCGTGGGCGTGGTCTTTAGTTTGACCTTCAATTTGCCCTTGCACCAAATCGTTGGTGCGCAGGAGTTGCACAGGAAAGACGCAAGCTCAGACATCAGTCTCAATCTCAAAAAAACCGATCGCATCGCTTGGCTACACCTGTGGCCCCATGCCCGGCCTTGGGTGCTCAATCACCCAGAACCGACCTTGCGTTGCATCAAAGATGGCGTTCGGTGTGCCCAAATCCTCAAGTCAGCTTGGACGGCCTTAATCGCCACGCGAGAAGGGACAGACGCACAACCGAGCAGTTTCAGTCCATCCCCAGCGCAGCCAACTCACCCAAGCACTTCAGTCTCCCCCTCGATGAAGACCGTGATGGAAAGTGCTTAAAGCCATGATTGAATTCGCCTTGCCCAATTCTCAACCACCCAGCCAATACCCCAAGGCTTCCCCGGTCCCAGGACCCATTGGGTGGCGTCATTTTCTAATGATGTTGGCGGTGATGCTGGCCACGCTCTTTTATGTCACCTGTGTCACGCAATGGAGCAGCAAGGAAACTGTAGACTCTGCGCGTTCGGTCATGACCGAGCAACTCGTGTTCAAAGATGATCCCAATGGCGACATCTTGATCGAGGTGCTGCCCACGCCAACAAAACCCGGTCTCACTGGAGAGTCAAGCCTGCGTTTTTCAGGTGAGCAAGGCTTTTTAAGGGGAACCTTGAGGGCCCTTGCGAGAGACAGAAAAGTCCGCCACCTGAGTGCCGAGGCACCCTTCGAATTGGCGCTTCACCAAGATGGACATCTCTCCATCACCGACACCCTCACCCACCATGGCATTGACCTCGAAGCCTTTGGACCCGACAACCTTGCTGTCTTTGTCAAGATCCTTCAGGCGTGCGCCCAAGCAACTTCTCCAAGCGTCACCACGATCTCACACACCAATACCTCAAAGGAAAACCAATGAACGCCCAAACCGCCTTCATGGAAACTGACTTCACCCAGTTGCTCGTGAGCCATGTGGAGTCGGCCGCCGACGCCAACAAAAGAGCGCTCACCAACACCGTGATTTCACCGCGTTTTTACACCACCGATTTTGCCGCCATGAACAAACTCGACGTGAGCTCGGTGCGCCAAGAGTGGGACCTCATGATGCAAGAGTATGAGGGCGACAACAACCACGATCACTTTCAAAGAGACGCCGATTTTGCCCAGGAGGTGAACACTTTGATGGCCAAGCTCGATGAGAAATTAAAGCAAGAGTTCTATGATTTTTTAATCGGCTCGCTCACCTCCGAGTTCTCGGGCTGCATTTTGTACAACGAGGTCAGAAAAAATGTCTCCAACCCTGACATCAAAAAACTCATGACCTACATGGCGCGTGACGAGTCGCGTCATGCGGGGTTTTTAAATTCATCGCTCAAGGATTTCAATTTCGGTATCGACCTGGGGGAGTTGAAAAAATCCAAGTCCTACACTTTTTTTCGACCCAAGTTCATTTTCTACGCCACCTACCTTTCGGAAAAAATTGGCTATGCACGCTACATCACCATCTTTCGCCAATTGGAGAGACACCCCGACAAGCGCTTTCACCCCATCTTTCGCTGGTTTGAGAGATGGTGCAATGACGAGTTTCGCCATGGCGAATCTTTTGCACTGATCATGCGCGCCAACCCCAAACTACTCCAAGGCATCAACGTCTGGTGGATTCGGTTTTTCTTGGTTGCGGTGTATGCCACCATGTATGTGCGCGACCATACCCGACCGGCCTTGCACGACGCCATGGGCTTCAAATCCACAGAGTACGATTTTGAAGTGTTTCGCATCACGTCTGAGATTTCACGCCAAGTCTTTCCCATCCTCCTTGACATTGATCACCCTCAATTCAAAGTGAGTTTGGATAAATTGACCACCTTGTCGATGACCATGACACAAGCCAAGATTCAAGGCGGACTGTTGAACAAGATCAAACAAGGGGGGGTGGCCTTGTCAGCGTGCATTGAGTTCGCCAAGCTCTACTTTATCCCTGTCATCAAATCCAAGCTCCCTCAACAAGTGCGACTAGTGCCTTCTTGGTAACGCACCGCACTCGCGCCCATGCAAGATTACGTCAGCCTCATCATTGAACCCGCACTGATTGCCTTGGTGTCGTGGTGGTTTGGCACGGGGATCATCTTGCTCTTGGTGAGACTGCCCAAGGCGTGGTTTGCCCTGGCGAGGGGGGGGTGGACACTCCTGAGCATCGGTGCACTATTCTTTTGCGTGCAGTCGATGCAAGACAACTCCGTGGCCAATGCCTATTTGGGCTTCATCAGCACCATTGTGATCTGGGGCTGGCATGAGTTGGCTTTTCTCACGGGTTGGATTTCTGGGCCACGCAAAACGGCACTTGAAGACCATTTACCCCTTGGCGGACGGTTCAAGCAGTCGGTTGAAGTGATTTGGCACCACGAGCTCGCCCTCGTTCTTAACTTTTTGTTGTTGATCGCTCTTCAAATGGGCAACCCCAATCACACGGCCTTGTGCACCTTTGCCTTGCTGTGGCTCATGCGACTGAGCTCGAAATTCAATTTGTTTTTTGGCGTCCCGCAAGTGGGCGAGCAGTATCTACCCACGCAACTGGCTTACTTGGGGAGTTATTTCCGCAAGAAACCCGTGGGGGTGTTTTTCTACTGCACCCTGGGCGTGTCCATTGTCAGTTGGCTTGGCCTCATCTGGCAGGCCTTTGCGGGCCAGGTGAGCATCACGTCTCAGTGGGTTTTGCTGGCGAGTTTATTGGGACTTGCGATCTTGGAGCATGTTTTGATGATGATTCCCTACTCGCTCGAGCGGGTCTGGAATTGGGCGCTCAAATCGAACAAGACCGTCTGCCCAAACCCCGAGAAGCTGGGCTGCACCGTTCCCACCCTTGAAGAGAACATCGTCATCCCCATGGCGCACACTCGACTCATTGGTGGCTCCGGCGTCGACGCCCCATGAAGGCCATGAAGGCCATGAAGGTCATGAAGGCCATGAAGGTCATCTGGGCCATCAGGTGCAGGAGGGTCTTTACAGCCCCAACCTTCATCGCCCAGGTTTGGCCAAATGCCGACACCACGCGTCATCCGAACAAACCCCTTTTTTTGAACTCACCATGCTGAACGCTTCATCAAAACAACAGGGCCTCAGGCCCAAAGCCGTGGTCATTGGTGCTGGTTTTGGTGGACTGGCGAGTGCCATACGCCTGAGCGTCAAGGGCTATGACGTTGAGGTGCTGGAAAAACTCGACGCTGCCGGCGGTCGGGCCTATGTTCACCACCAAGATGGCTTTACCTTTGATGCAGGACCCACCATCATCACCGCTCCCTTTCTTTTGGAGGAGCTCTGGGCCTTGTGCGGCAAACGCATGGCCGATGAAATTGATCTCATCAAAATGTCACCGTTTTACCGAATTCGTTTCTACAACGGTGAGACCTTTGACTATAGCGATGACACTGAGGCCATGTGCCGAGAAATAGCCAAGTTTGATGCCAATGACATTGCCGGCTACCATCGGCTGATGCAAGCCGCAGATCAATGCAAACGCCTGGGCTTTGAGGAAATGGGCGACGTGGCCTTTGATAGCTACAAAGACCTGTTGAAGGCCCTTCCCTCGTTTGTCAAAATGCGGGCATGGAAGAGCCTCTACAGTTTGGTGGCCGAGAACATCCGACACCCCTTGCTGCGGGTGGCTTTTAGTTTTCACCCCCTGCTCATTGGCGGCAACCCCTATAGCGTCACCCGGGCCTATGCCTTGATCCACTCCCTGGAAAAGACCTGGGGGGTTCACTCCCCCATGGGCGGCACCGGGGCATTGGTCAAGGGCCTCGTGGGTTTGCTCGCACACCTCAAGGTGCCCATTCGCTACAACACTGCGGTCAAGCGCATTTGTATCGAAGACGGCAAGGCTTGTGGCGTGGCGTTGGAGCCCCCTGAGTGGACACCTGGCGTGGACTCGTCCAAGCGACACAACGCCGAGGGGGAACGAATTGACGCCGACATTGTGGTGTGCAACACCGACTCGGCTTGGACTTACAAGCACCTGATTGCACCCGAGCACCGCAAACACTGGAGTGACGCGCGCATTGATCGAGGTCGCTATTCCATGGGGCTTTTTGTTTGGTACTTTGGTACCAATCGCACCTACCCCGATGTCCCCCACCACATGATGGTGCTCGCCGAGCGCTACAAAACACTCCTGCATGACATTTTCAAAAAGCACCATTTGTCTGAAGACTTTAGCCTTTACCTGCATCGCCCAACCGCCACCGACCCCTCCTTGGCGCCAGCGGGCTGCGACACCTTTTACGTCTTGGCGCCTGTCCCCAATTTGGACAGTCGCACCGATTGGCCCGCGATCAGCGAGTCATTTCGCCAGTCTATCCAAGACCACCTTGAGGCCACCGTCCTTGAGAACTTGGGGCAACACATCATCACCTCAAAGGTCACCACGCCGCTGGATTTTCAAAATCGCTTGTACTCCTTCAAAGGGGCAGGTTTTGGGCTTGAGCCTCTTCTCACCCAAAGTGCCATTTTTCGCCCTCACAACCGAAGCGAAGACATCCAAGGCCTCTACATGGTGGGTGCCAGCACCCATCCAGGCGCGGGTGTGCCAGGTGTCTTGATGTCGGCCAAAGCGCTGGAGAAGGTGATCCCCTGTGCTTGAGCCCTACGATCAAAACGCGGCGAGCCTGCGCGACTTCGATGAATGCGTCACCCTCATGAAGGGGGGGTCTAAGACGTTTTTTGCGGCCAGTAAACTTCTACCCAAAAAAGTCCGCCAGGCCTCCATTGCGCTCTACGCCTTTTGCCGAGTGGCCGATGATTTGGTCGACGATGCCCCCGAACCGAAGAAAAGCTTAGAAGAACTCCAGCATCGCTTGGACTTGATTTATGCACAAAATCCCGTCGATTTGATCGAGGACCACGCCTTGTCTCATGTGGTGCACCAATTCAAAATACCCAGAGCCTTGCTTGATGCACTGATGGAGGGTTTTGCTTGGGACACGCAAGCGCAGTTTTACCCCACACTGGAATCCGTGCACGACTATGGCGCGCGGGTGGCCGGGAGTGTCGGCGCCATGATGAGCTGGATCATGGGGGCCAGAAATACGAGCACCTTGGCGAGGGCGTGTGAGTTGGGGGTGGCCATGCAGCTCACCAACATCGCGCGCGATGTCGGTGAAGATGCTAGAAACGGGCGACTTTATTTACCCCTCGAGTGGCTGCACCTTGAGGGCATTGATCACCTCGAGTGGCTCAAAAACCCAGTGCTCACCCCTGGCATTCAAGCTGTCGTGGGCAAACTCTTGGACGAAGCCGATCGATTGTACGAGAGGTCAAGCGTGGGAGTCGCCGACTTGGCCCCCGAGTACCGGGCAGCAATATTGTCAGCGCGCTTGATATACGCCGAGATCGGTGAGAATTTGCGCGCGCAAAAACTCGACTCCATCACGCAGCGCAGCGTGGTGCCCTTTGCTCGAAAACTCTGGCTACTGTGCCAAGCCAAACTGCAAGCGCCTTGGATTGTCACCCCCAAAGTGCCGCCTCCCCCCTTGAAGGCCATTGCCTACTTGGTGCAAGCCTGTGAAGAGCAGTGCACGCGCTATGGGCTCAAACACGAAGGCTTTCCCAACCGCGGTTTTCCCGAGCGGGTGGAGTGGGTGCTCGAACTCATTGAGCGACGACTCGCAGACGACGCGAAACTGGGCAACATCTCGCCCAAACCCTAGCGCGGGCCTGCTCGCCAAGCCTGGTTTTAACGGCGTGATGATTTCGGCGCAGCATAAAGACGCGGCATGCGCCAAGGCAGCAAGGCCTGCACCCAGGTGCTGTCAAACCTCTGGGCATTGAGGGTTTCGTGAAAACTCTCAACCGACTCGCCCAGCAATTGGTTGCGCACGATCGCGCGTTGATAAAACGGCGTGTCTTCAAGACAATGGTTGACTCCCAAGCGCTGATCGCTCCTGAGTCTGCGCTCAAGGCCCCAGGCGGTCTTGGACATGGATTGACGTGGGGGGGCCACAAAGGGCTCCACTTGTCCACTCTTTAAAAAACGCAAAGCCAAGAGTTGGTCTTCGCCTTCATGGAACTGACAATCGTAGAGCACCGTGCTCGATCCATCCCCCATGTGGGCACGACTCCAGTCCCATTGTGTGAAAGACTTTGCAATGGGCTCCACCCCTTCATTGGAGTCGACATAGCCGTGTCCTCGCCACGATTGTGCGGGATATTGCATCTTCACCTCTACTCGCGCGAAAGGCGCAATCGGCCCCCAGTGGTGCCGAGCCTTGGGGTCAAGTGGCGTGGAGAAATCGAACAACTGTTCGGGGTAGACGCTCACGCGGCCTTTGAGACGTCTGGGAATGGGCACGGACCATTCGTCAATGTCCACATGGAGTGCCTGCCCATCCCAGTGCAGCGACGAGGGGCCAATGACAAACGCCTCGCAAGAGCGTTGGACACTGGCCTTGGGGCGCTCGGTCATGCTCCAATAATGGGCCCGGGGCGTGTAGAGGGCCACATTGAGGGCGCAGTGGTTTTCGGGGTCGGGCTGCAGGCCACGCCGCAAAGCCTTGGCATAATAGGGTGAGAAAACACTTCCCACAAAGGCGATCAGGCTCAATCCATGCTCACCATCTTCGCTCATGGCGTCGATGTACCACCACAAGTATCCACCTGAATTTACCGCTTGGTCAAACCGAGGTGCGCCATCGCGGCCTCTGCCGCCATGCGCCCCGACAGCGCCGCCATGGGCAGGCCCGGCCCCGGGTGCACACTGCCCCCTGCCAGAAAAAGACCCGAAATCGGCGTGCTCGCCTTGGACCTGGAAAACACCTGCATCCAGCCGTGGGTGGCCTGACCGTAAAGCGCCCCACCCGTTGCGGGAAAGCGTTGGTGAAACTGCCTGGGCGTCGTTTGAATCGTGAGCTCTGGCGCCATTTGCAGTGATAGGCCACAGCGCTGAAGGAGAGAAAAGGTGGCTGTCTCGCATGCTGCTAACTCCTTGGGGGTCCAAGCCTGGGTGTCACCCGTGGCAGGGGCATTGATCAAACAAAATAGGGGTTCTTTTTTTTCTGAAACCACGCCAGTCTCAATCTCGGGGCTCACAGAGCCTACGCCACGCGCTTGGGCGCAGACATAAACGGTTGGGCTTTGCGGCAAGCGCTGGTGCGTGAAGATGTCGTTGAACTCGTGCTGGTATGGGTCTTGAAAAAAGACATTGTGCCGCTCAAGGGTAAAACGCTCCTCAAGAACACGGCACTTCATACTCCATGTCACCGCGGACAATGACCGCACCACCCCACGCGCCATCTTGGACCTCATGGCACTTTGTGCCGCCCCACCCAAGAGTCCTGCGTGCAAGGCTTGGATGTCGCCATTGAAGACCACCGCGTGTGCGGCGAGTCTGTCTTGACTGTCGGTGCGCACTGCGCACACTCGGGCCCCTTGGAGCTCAATGTCGGTACAACGGGTTTGAAATTTAAAGACAACGCCAAGCTCGCGGCACACGCGCTCGAGCACTGCCGCCAAGGACCGAATGCCCCCGTCGAGTGACCACACACCGTCCATTTCAACCTGGGCAATCAACATCAAGGTCGCGGGCGAGGCCCAAGGAGAGGAGCCACAATAGGTGGCATAGCGAGCAAAGAGTTGGCGCAACCGCGGATCCTTGAAATAGCCCCCGAGGCTTTGCCACAAACTGCGCATGGGACCGATCCCCGCCAACAGGGCCAAACCCCTTGGCCCCAAAGAGAGGGCCAATTTTTTCATGCTCGGCTCAGCCTCACGAATGATGCTGCCCTCCAGTGCACCATAGAGCGCCTTGGCAGAGCGACAAAAGTGTTGAAAACGTTCGGCTTCTCTCGCACCGGCAAACTCAGCCACAGCCTCCTTGCTGCGAGTGGGGTCGGCATAGAGTGAGAGTTGCGCTTCACCGTGATCGGCACTCCAAGCGTGCTTGGCCAAAACGTCGAGTGGTGACAATCTGAGCTCACGCTCGAAATGCAAACCCACTGCAGCAAAAATCTCCTCAAACACCCACTTCATGGTGAGCACCGTCGGGCCGCTGTCAATACCAGGCCTGTCGCGCTCAGGAGAACCTTGGGCAGCACCTGGCCAGAGTTGGCGAATTTTGCCACCCACCTCCTCTTGCGCTTCCAAGACGGTGACCTGGGCTCCAGCGTTGGCCAGCAGCAATGCGCTCACCAAGCCCGCCATGCCCGCGCCCACGACCACCACCTGGGGTGTTTTGAAGGCAGAGGGCTTTGCTGAGGCGACTTGGGTCATGTTGGATTCGAGAGGTTTGGATACGTGCTCAGCATGGGGCTCGCGAAGTTCGAATTGGGCGTGACGTGAATGTTCAACACCAAGCCACACCTGGCCAACCCAATCCACTTCATGGCGTGAACTCGTAAGCCTCAAGCATGGGCGCTTTGGCGTCAAAAGCTTGCTCACCCCAGAGACCGCGCATGTGCAGCACTTGCATTCGAACGAACATCGACTCGGTAAAGAAGCCATGTTTTTGTGCAGCAGCAATGGCTCTTTGGTGTGCACCGTTGTGGGCATAATTGACCAAGGACTCGGTGTCTTTCCAGAGTGAAAAAGTGCATTGCCTGAGAACGGGTGCCTCACCCAGTCCCATGGACAAAGTGCATCCAGGGGCTTGGTTCAAATCCTTTTGTGCCGCTGGCGCATAGCGCCAAAAGGCCACTGCTTTGGACGCTCGCACCGACCCTCGGGTCAAAGAGGCGACCGGTCCGCTCGTGCAGAGCGCTTGACCACTGGGCCACAAGCCATGACTTTGCCAGCCATGTTCATTCCAACTGCCGCGACACGAATTCACCCCGAGTAGACCTTGCCACCACTCGCGGGCTCTTTCTCGGTAGAGCTCAAGATCATGGCTATTCAAGTATGCACACGCATTTTTCAAACCATCAAATAGAAAAATCAAACCCTGGTGACTCGAGCTCGGCCTCAGGCCAAAGCCCCCGCCTTCACCTGAACCCATGACCTTGGCAAACAAGAGGCCGGGCATGGTTTTGTATAACCCGTGGGTGCCTTGCATGAGCTTGAGCCAAGCCCAGGCGCGGTGTTGCGGCAAGAAATCAAAGAGCACCACCACCACCACTCCATTCAAAGTGGTTTGCGATTTGCTCGAATCAAACGCGGGGTTGGACATAAATTGAGATCATCACCGCCACCCTTAACGCCAGTCACCCAACGCTTAACAGGTGTCAAACCAAAAATGATCTTTCAAGAAGGGCCTTCTAGAGCCCAAAAAAATAAAATCTGCTCCAAGGTCCATGGGGAAGACAAACGTGCCCCCATGGCGCTTTATCATGGCGCTTTATCATGGCGCTTTATCATGGCTCATTACCACGGCTTTTTACCACGGCTCTTTACCATGGTTCTCTGACAGGATCTCAACATTCAAACCACACGGACTCAACGCTTCGATATTTTGACCTCGGCAGCGCTTGAAGTGATGCTTTTGAGCTCAGGATAGGAATCGAGCATTTTGGCGCCGTACAAGGGCTTGTTCGCCCCTTGGTGACAAGTCGCACAATAAACCTTCGCGACGTCTCCTGTTTCACCCAAACGATGCTGTGGAAAGGTGGCGAGCAAAGGCTCCATATACTGCATATTCAAGTCGCGTGCCATGCGAATACCATACCAAGCGGTGGCGCGTTGAGGTGGGTTGCCCTCCCAACTGACGAAAGATCGGGTATTGTGGCAAAAGGTGCAGTTCACACCCAGTGACGTTGCCATATGGGTCATCAGGCCATAGGTCCATTCGGCTTGCTTGATGGAATGGCGGTTGTCGTGGGGCAGCGCGGTCGTGCCGCCCACACGGATGTCGTCAGAGCCCAATAAAAAAGGCGTGAACGGGTCATTGGGCAAGGAACTCAGGCCAACACTGGGCGCGGGCTCATTTTGACCAGCGCGGTCGCCGATGAAGTCTGCTCCCATGGGAGAGGTGTCCTTCTTGAACCAAACTTGCTGGGGTATGTTGTTGCCACGGTGACAGGTGTAACAAGTCACCCCGGTGCTGCCCACGTGCTTGGACCAATCACTGTTGACGTGTTGCGTCATTTGAATCATTCGACGCGCCACCACTTTGGTGTACTTAACATCCTCGGCAAAATTGGCCGGGTTGTGGCAGTAAACGCATCCCTCGTTGGGAGCCACCCAAGAGGTCATGGACACCATCAAACGGGTGAACTGGGCAGAAGACAAACCCCCCAAGACCTGGACGTTTTTATAAACTTGACTCGCCCTTGGACCGTCAGTGGGAGCGGGTGGAAGTGCAAAAGGGGCAACGTTATTGGCGGCTTGGTCCTCCAGGGTGCGTGGATTTTTCACCTGCACCATGCCGGTTCCGCGGTAACCGTGCTGCTCACTGAGCATGGGCGGGC
>TBL_comb47_HYPODRAFT_10001114_pt1 | contig 35231 bp, 32 predicted proteins | sample TroBogypolimnion_40_FD_10682 | JGI IMG/M metagenome (IMG submission 10682)
GTTAGTATTTGCCATGGTGGTTGAGCTTTCTTGGCTTTGCGGTTGTTGAAGTCAGAACCCATATTCTGTAGGGCCTGACGGCTTCAACCACCAACTTCAACCTTCAACTACGAGCGGGACATCGCCGTTTTTACGCAAGAATGGACGAACAAGGAAACATTGATTTTGACGGTCCTATTGAAGTCCAGGTGGATGACAAGGTAAGCATTCAAGCACTGCATCTGGACGGTGATTTTTTAGCGACTTGCAAGCAACTTGGCATCATGCCGCGCATGAAGTACCGACCGGTAATTACTGACTACACCGGGGACGCACATCAGGATGAAATCTACACAATCGCACATGAGGAGTTTGCAAGCCTTGCCGCTATATTTGACATTGCGCTGATAGTAGGAAAAACGCCAGAGCCACAACTTGCGCCAGAGGCAACTGCCAGCGATGGCCCTGCACCAGAGACAGTAGAGCAGCGCCGAGCCCGTTATCTTGCTTGGTTCACCGAGGCCGAGCGGATAAGCAAACGTGGAGCCTTGCAACGTGTATTCGAACGGGAGAAACTAACAAACCCGAAGGCTGACCGCTCCAATATTGGTAAGGATATAAAGCTAGCAACTAAGGCACGCACCGATAAAAACCGGGCTGGCGTGTGGACTACGCAACTGGTGCAAGACGGTAAACGCAAAAGCTGAAGCACCCCGAAGTTACCCCAATATTTACCCGATTTCTCAATGCAAAGGAATCTAGCAAGCTACCCGGTTTGACGGGGTTACATACCCCGATTTTCCACTGCATGCACCAACTTCATAAAGGTGCACTAAGTGGCTACACATCCAGCAACATCCTTCGACGAATTGCCCGATACGGGCTACATCCGACAGCAGCAGCTAATCCCTGCCGTCGTACCCTTCTCCTCGGCAACGCTTTGGCGCAAGTGCAAGACCGGCCACTTTCCTAAGCCGGTCAAGTTGTCCGAGCGTGTCACAGCATGGAACGTGGGGGCCGTGAGGTCTTTTCTTGCAGCACAAGCCAAAGGAGTTGCCGCATGAGGAAAGCCCCCGCACCGTCCAAAGTACAAGCGGCTTTCAGAGAGCAATTATCTTTTCTACCGAAGCCGGTATTTTCGCCGAAATGGCCGTCACACGAAACCGTTGCAGAGCGCGTTCTCAACAGATTGCTTCACCGTGCATGGCTCGACCATCAAGATCTGATTGAAGGCACTTCATCGTGGCGGTTGGCGGCCTATGTAAAGAACCTTAAGAACATGGGCTGGCCTATCGAGTTATTCCCGAGGTCTGCACCGTTTCCGAACTGCCCAGAGCGGTCCATCGCCATCTATGCGATACCACCTGGCGTCATCGCTCAAGCGCAAGAAATACGAGGTGTAGCATGATTGACTGGACTGACTATGAGGCCGGAAGTCACCGCATCGAGTGCCCAAGCTGCGGGCGTGGTGGTCGTGACAAGACCGCTGGCCTGACGATGGATATTTACGGTAAGGGTGTTGTGCACTGTTTCCGGTGCTCCTACACTGAATCGCATCATCCCGAGCGTGGCGCTGCGGTCAGGTGTGCCCCGACCATCAAGCCATCACAAAAGGCCCAGACAGTGCAGTATCAGCGGCTGAGCGATTGGGGCCGCGATCTGTGGCGTAACTGTCACCCACTCAGCGGGACCGCCCTGCAATACCTGCGTTCACGGCATTGCGCGATACCGCCTGAATCCGGTCATCTTCGCTGGCATCCTTCGCTGAAGCATCCGAGCGGATATGTCGGCCCGGCACTGGTGGCGCTTATCACGGATGTGGAGACTGGTGAGCATCTGAGCCTTCATCGGACATGGATATCAGCACAAGTCGAACTCTGGAACGGAGCAGACGGAGGAAAAGCAGAATGCAAGCAACTGAAAAGCGCATCGCCGCGTTGGAGACAAAGACCCTGAACGAGCATGGTGTATTTGTGGTGCAGCATGGCGAGACGGTTGAGGACGCCATGGCCCGGGTCAATCTTTCCGAAACGCAGAGACTACGAGGCGTCTTGTTAGTGCCAGCCAAAGACGACGACGACTGTCACCATACATTGAATGCATGGCGCGGGTATCAGCACAAGTCGAACTCTGGAACGGAACAGACGGAGGTAAAGCAGAATGCAAGCAACTGAAAAGCGCATCGCCGCGTTGGAGCAAGTGAATCTCAAGGATGGGTTTGCAATCCCTCTCATTGGAGGTTCATTTAGTGTGTACCGATTTGACACAATTGGCTTCAGCCAAGCCCTTAGAACTTTGACTTCTGACTTTCATAAAAAGCAAGGGAAGAGCACAAAGAACCTAACACTTTGAGGTACAAGTGAAAGAGATCGTATGGCTCTGCCTATGATGAAGGGTAAGCCGCCACACCAAATACAGCAATGAGCAGACGCCTTGATAAATGGCGGTACTTTTGGCGGTACTTTCCTGAGCTTTAATCGATAAACATAGCATTCATAAGGGTTTTGGCCTGAAGTTCGATCCCCTCCGGGGTTTCGTATTCCACCGCCGATGCATGGCCTTTTTCCCTCAGCAAGATGCGAATTGATCTTCCCTGTAGCATTGACCTTGCCTTCCCCGTGTAATAGTGAAGTCACATTCGGACAAATGGGAGTTAATTAACTTGTTGCTGCGAGTGCGTTTGCACAGATTGTTTTGGACCGAATTGGTTCGCGTCGTCTTGCTTGCTGGCACGCTGGGATGCTGCGCGGACGTTGCCTGGGCGGTTCTTGGTCAGGCGCCGTCTGCAGCCACTGCGACTGCGTCAATTGCGACCCCGACCAGGCGATTGGCCGCGGCGTCAACGCCGCGTTCCGGATCGTATACGGTGCAGGAGGTCCTGCTGGAGACTGGTACCAGCGTTCGGGAATACACCAATGCTGGCGGTTTGGTGTTTGCCGTCGTCTGGCGCGGACCGGTTCTGCCGGATCTCAGTGTCCTGTTGGGCGACTATTTCAAGACGTTCAAGACCGAAATGGAGCAAGCCCGCGCGCAGGGAAAGCGGGGTTCTCCGGCTAGTGTGGCACACAACAAACTGGTGGTGCGTTCCAGCGGGCGCATGCGCAATTTTTCAGGCTACGCCTATGCGCCTGAACTGATCCCGGTTGACGTCAATATCAACGATGTACTTCAATAACCTTGCCCACCGCGTTCTGGCGCTGCTGCTTCTTGCGTTGCTGCTCACAGGTTGCGGCGGTGGCGGCGGTGGATCGACACCGACGCCGCCGGCGCCGACCAATACCGCGCCATTGGCCAGCGGCGTGACGATCAGCGGCATGGCGTTGCTTGGTTCACTTTTGACTGGCAATTACACCTATGCCGATGCCGAAGGCGATCCGCAGGGCAATTCGACCTTTCGGTGGATGCGGGCCGGCAGCAGCGGCGGGGTCGGCAAGGTGGCGATCAGCGGCGCAACAGACCGCACCTACACCGTGGCTGCCGCGGACCAGGGCAGCTATCTTTTCTTCTGTGTGGTACCGGCGTCCACTGCTGGCACATCACCCGGTGCTGAAGTTTGCTCCAGCGCCACGATTGCAGTTCCAGCCTCGGCCAACACCATGATCGTCACGGTTGATGCAGGTCCCGATAACTCGGCCTACAACGTCAATCGCCTGTATGCTTCAGTCACCATCTGTCACCCGGGCAGCAGCACTCTGTGCCAGACCATCGACCATATTCTGGTTGACACCGGGTCCACCGGTTTGCGACTGCTATACAACTCGGGTTTGCCGGCCTTGAATTTGCCACCGGTAACCACTGGCGCGACGAACCTGCCGCTGCTCAGTTGCGTGCAGTTTGTCGACAACACGTATGCATGGGGCCCGGTGGTTAAGGCCGACATCATGCTCAGTGGCAAGACGGCGGCCAGTGTGCCCATGCAGGTCATTGCCGACCCCGCATTTGGCAGTCCGGCGGCAAGCTGTTCGATTGGCGGAGCCGCCATTTCGACGGCCAGCATCCTCGGAGCCAATGGCATCATCGGGCTGGGGTTGTTCAAGAATGACTGTGGGTCGGGGTGCTCGGCGACCACCCACAACGGGTCCTATTACACCTGCACCGACAGCACTTGCCTGCGCACCGTCGGCACCGTAGCCAGTATTGCCCAGCAGTTGAAAAACCCGGTGCCCTTGTTTGCGCAGGACAACAATGGCATCCTGATTGATCTGCCCGCGATCACCACAAGCACGGCGGCGACCCTGAGCGGGACGCTGACGTTCGGGATCCACACGCAGAGCAACAACCAGTTCACACCGGGCGTGGTGCTTGGCACTGACGCCTTGGGATACATTACGACCTCGCTGGCGGGGCGAAGTTACACGACCGGTTTTCTCGATACCGGCTCGAACGGCGTGTTCTTTGATTCGACCGCCATATCGGCTTGCACTGACGGCAGCGTTGGGTTCTATTGCCCATTGGCGCGGACTGCATTGACGGCAACCCTCGTCGGAACGAATGCGCTTAGTGCCGCTATCGCCTTTGCCATTGACAATGCCACGAGCCTGTTTTCCGACAGCAGCCAGCATGTTCTGCCGACACTGGCCGGACCGTTTGGCGACAGCACCAGCTTCGACTGGGGTCTGCCGTTTTTCTATGGCCGGCGTGTCTTTATCGGAATTGAAGGTCAACCGTCGTCACTTGGGACCGGCCCGTTCTACGCGTTCTGAACCCCGGATCAGTTGGCAGCTTCCAGTCCGTTTCTGAAATGCTCCTGCATCCGCTGCATCGCAAGTCCGGCATCGCGGGCCGAAATGGCCGCCATCAGGGCGCGGTGTTCCTTCAATGATTCTTCAATGCGGCCGGTCTTGAGCAGCGAGTTGTGTCGGTTGAGCTTCATGACCTTGCGCAAGTCGGCCACCATCTGATCACGCCAACGGTTGTTGGCGACTTCCAGCAGCAGCATGTGAAAGCGCTCGTTGACCTTGAAGAAGCGCTCCCGGTCCTGCACCTTGGGTTTGGCACAGTCTTCCAGTTCCTGGTGCAGGGACTGCAAGGCCTTGAGTTGCGCCGCGGTAGCGGTGCGGGCCACAACGCTGGCCGCGTCGGATTCGAGCAGCCCCAGCAGGTGGTAGACATCGGTCAGATCGCGTTCCGAGACCTCGGTGACATAGGCGCCGCGCCGTACCTTCATGGTGACCAGGCCTTCGGCAGCCAGCACCTTGAGCGCTTCGCGCAGTGGCGTGCGGCTGATGCCATAGGCTTCGGCAATCTTCAATTCGTCAATCCAGCTGCCGGGCTCCAGTTCCCGCTGAAAAATGCGTTGGCGCAGAAGTTCTGCGACCTCTTCATATAGTGCGCGTGGAGACAGGGAAAGTGCTGACATGGTCGAAATTGTAAGCTTGAAACAATTTTTTGAATCAATAATTATGAATAACGTAAACTAGCGCTGATTTTCTGAACCCTGCGCGATGCTCGGGTTGTACCGGGCGGTACTGGGTTCAGATCATTCGGATAATGGATAAACTCGTTGCGAATGGCTGCCGATATGACACCTAAGAATCCCGAATTTGAAATTGCCAGCCTTGCGGCATGGACCAAGGCAGCCGCCAAGTCGGCACCGCTCGGCGATGTGGAAGCGCTCAACTGGCAAACGCCAGACGGCATTTCGGTCAAGCCCCTGTATACCGCCGCCGATACGCAGGACCTGCCCTACGCCAATACGCTGCCTGGTTTTGAGCCTTACCTGCGCGGCCCGCAGGCCACCATGTATGCGGTGCGGCCCTGGACTATCCGCCAATACGCGGGCTTTTCCACGGCTGAAGAATCCAACGCGTTTTACCGCAAGGCGCTGGCCGCGGGCGGGCAGGGCGTCAGCGTTGCGTTTGATCTGGCAACGCACCGCGGTTATGACTCGGACCATCCACGCGTCACGGGCGATGTCGGCAAGGCCGGTGTCGCGATCGACAGCGTCGAGGACATGAAGATCCTCTTCAACGAAATTCCGCTTGACAAGGTCTCGGTGTCGATGACGATGAACGGTGCCGTGCTGCCGGTGCTCGCCGGTTACGTGGTCGCAGCCGAAGAGCAAGGCGTGAGTCAGGACAAGCTCTCGGGAACGATTCAGAACGATATTCTGAAAGAGTTCATGGTGCGCAACACCTACATCTACCCGCCACAGCCCTCGATGCGCATCATCGGCGACATCATCGAGTACACAGCGCGCAACATGCCGAAGTTCAACTCGATCTCTATCAGCGGCTACCACATGCAGGAAGCCGGCGCGAATCAGGCGCTGGAACTGGCCTTCACGCTGGCAGACGGCAAGGAGTATGTGAAGACCGCCATCGCCAAGGGCATGGACGTTGATGAGTTCGCCGGGCGCCTGTCATTCTTCTGGGCCATCGGCATGAACTTCTATCTGGAAGTGGCCAAGATGCGCGCCGCGCGTCTGCTCTGGTGCCGCATCATGAAGGGCTTCGACGCCAAGTCGCCCAAGAGCCTGATGCTGCGCACGCATTGCCAGACCAGTGGCTGGAGCCTGACCGAGCAGGACCCGTACAACAACGTGGTGCGCACCACGATCGAGGCCATGGCCGCGGTGTTTGGCGGAACGCAAAGCCTTCATACCAACAGCTTCGACGAAGCGATTGCGCTGCCGACCGAGTTCTCGTCGCGCATTGCGCGCAACACCCAGCTCATCATCCAGGAAGAGACCCACATCACCAACGTGATCGACCCTTGGGCCGGTTCCTACATGATGGAGAAACTGACGCAGGACATGGCGGACGCGGCCTGGAAGATCATCGAAGAAGTTGAAGCCATGGGCGGCATGACCAAGGCGGTCGACAGCGGCTGGGCCAAGCTCAAGATCGAAGCCGCCGCTGCCGAGAAGCAGGCGCGCATCGACAGTGGCAAGGACATCATCGTCGGCGTCAACAAATACAAGCTCAAGACCGAAGACGCGATCGACGCGCGCGACATCGACAACGTCGCGGTGCGCGACGGGCAGATCGAGCGCCTCAATGCGATCAAGAAGAAGCGCGATGCAGCCGCCGTGGCCGCAGCGCTGGCGGCCATCACGGACGCAGCCAAGGCGGGCAGCGGCAATCTGCTTGACCTGACGATCAAGGCGGTTCGCCTGCGCGCCACCGTGGGCGAGGTCAGCGACGCGCTGGAGCAGGTCTACGGCCGGCACCGCGCCGACACGCAAAAGGTCAGCGGCGTCTATGCCGCGGCCTATGACTCGGAAGGGGACAGCATGGACTTCTGGGAGAGCCTCAAGGCCGACATCAATGCCTTTGCACTGGAACATGGACGCCGCCCGCGCGTGATGATTGCAAAACTCGGCCAGGATGGCCATGACCGCGGCGCCAAAGTGGTGGCCACGGCCTTTGCCGATCTGGGATTCGATGTGGACATCGGCCCCTTGTTCCAGACACCCGAGGAATGCGCGCGCCAGGCCATCGAGAACGACGTGCATGCGGTCGGCGTTTCAACTCTGGCCGCCGGGCACAAGACCTTGGTGCCTGCCATCATTGCCGAGCTCAAGAAGCAGGGTGCCGATGACATCGTCGTGTTCGTCGGCGGCGTGGTGCCCCGGCAGGATTACGACTTCCTGTATGCGGCCGGCGTCAAGGGCATTTACGGCCCGGGTACGCCGATCCCGGTCAGCGCGCAGGATGTGCTGGCTCAGATCAAAAAGTCCTTGAAGGCTTGAGCCATCCCATGCCCGGCATGAGTCTGTTCGAATCCATTGTGCAAGGATCGGCGCTGACGCAGCGTCGAGCCATCGCCAAGGCCATCACCTTGCTGGAATCGACGCGCGCCGAGCACCGGATTCAGGCCGACGTGCTGCTGACGGCGTTGTTGCCGCACACAGGTCGATCATTCCGGATCGGCATCAGCGGCGTGCCAGGGGTTGGCAAGTCAACCTTTGTTGAAACCCTGGGCCTGTACCTGATTGCGCAGGGACACCGGGTGGCGGTGCTGGCGGTCGATCCTTCGTCATCGTTGTCAGGCGGCTCCATTCTGGGCGACAAGACGCGCATGGAAAAATTGTCGGTCCAGGAGAATGCCTACATCCGACCCAGCCCAAGCAGCGGCACGCTGGGCGGCGTGGCCGAGAAGACGCGCGAGGCCATGCTGGTATGCGAGGCCGCGGGCTACGACATTGTGCTGGTCGAGACCGTTGGGGTCGGGCAGTCGGAAACTGCAGTGGCCGACATGACTGACATGTTCGTGCTGATGCAACTGCCCAACGCCGGTGACGATCTGCAGGCGATCAAGAAAGGCGTGATGGAATTGGCCGATCTGGTACTGATCAACAAGGCCGACATCGACGCGATCGCCGCGAACCGGGCGCAGAGCCAGATCGCATCCTCGCTGCGCCTGCTCGGCCTGCATGGCAGCCCGGATGCGGTGCACCAGCGTGAAATCAATTGGCAGCCGCAGGTGATGCAACTCAGTGCCTTGCTGGGGCAGGGTGTCGATGCCTTTTGGGCTGCGGTGCAGCGCTTCAAGTCGCTGCAGGAGCAGAGCGGGCGCCTGACGGCACGCCGCCAGCAGCAGGCGCTGGCCTGGATGTGGGAGCGCATTGACGCTGGGCTCAAGCAGGCATTCCGGCAGCATCCTGCGGTGCAACGTCTGCTGCCCCGGCTCACGCAGGAAGTGCAGCAGGGCCGCATGCCGGCCTCGACCGCCGCCAGGACCATGCTGCTGGCACAAATGAATCAGGCCTGAGCAGCTACAGAAATTGCGAAAACCAAGCGAGCTGAGCAAGAACCGAGACAACAGAACTTTTCAAAGAGAAACACCATGCACGACATACTTGAACAACTGGAAGCCAAGCGCGAACTGGCCCGCCTCGGTGGTGGACAAAAGCGCATCGACCTGCAGCATAAGAAGGGCAAGCTCAGCGCGCGCGAGCGCATCGAGTTACTGCTCGATGAGGGCACCTTCGAAGAGTGGGACATGTTCGTCGAGCACCGCTGCGTTGATTTCGGCATGCAGGACCAGAAGATACCGGGTGACGGCGTCGTTACCGGCTACGGCATGATCAATGGCCGGCTTGTGTTCGTCTTTAGCCAGGACTTTACCGTTTTCGGTGGCGCGCTCAGCGAAGCCCATGCCGAGAAGATCTGCAAGGTGATGGACCAGGCCATGAAGGTCGGCGCGCCGGTCATCGGCCTGAACGACTCGGGCGGTGCGCGCATTCAGGAAGGCGTTGCTTCGCTCGGTGGCTATGCCGACGTGTTCCAGCGCAACGTGATGGCCAGCGGCGTCGTGCCGCAGATCAGCATGATCATGGGTCCCTGCGCTGGCGGCGCGGTCTACAGCCCGGCCATGACCGACTTCATCTTCATGGTCAAGGACAGCTCGTATATGTTCGTCACCGGTCCCGAAGTGGTGAAGACCGTGACGCACGAGGATGTGACGGCGGAGGAACTTGGCGGCGCTATCAGCCACAGCACCAAGAGTGGTGTGGCCGATCTGGCTTTCGAGAACGACGTTGAAGCGCTGCTGATGTTGCGCCGCCTCTACAACTACCTGCCGCTCAACAACCGTGAAAAAGCACCAGTGCGCCGTGGCGGCGACCCGGCCGACCGGATGGACCTGAGCCTGGACACGCTGGTGCCGGACAATCCGAACAAGCCATACGACATGAAGGAACTGATCGTCAAGACGGTTGACGATGGCGACTTCTTCGAGTTGCAACCCGAGTACGCCAAGAACATCCTGATCGGCTTTGGTCGTATGGAAGGGCAGACCGTCGGCATCGTGGCGAACCAGCCACTGGTGCTAGCCGGTTGCCTGGACATCAAGAGCTCGATCAAGGCGGCGCGCTTCGTGCGCTTCTGCGACGCCTTCAACATTCCAGTTGTCACCTTTGTCGATGTGCCTGGCTTCATGCCCGGCACGGCACAGGAGTATGGCGGCATCATCAAGCATGGCGCCAAACTGCTCTATGCGTATGCCGAGTGCACCGTGCCCAAGATCACCGTGATCACACGCAAGGCCTACGGCGGCGCCTACGACGTGATGAGTTCCAAGCATCTGCGCGGTGATGTGAACTTTGCCTGGCCTAATGCCGAGATCGCGGTCATGGGTGCAAAGGGCGCGGTCGAAATCATCTTCCGCGAAGACAAGGGCGACCCGGTCAAGCTCGCGGCCAAGGAAGCCGAATACAAGGCGCGCTTCGCCAACCCCTTCGTGGCCGGCGCGCGCGGCTTCATCGACGACGTCATCCTGCCGCACGAGACGCGCAAGCGCATCTGCCGCTCACTCGTGATGCTGCGCGCCAAGAAGCTCGAAAACCCGTGGCGCAAGCACGGGAACATTCCTTTGTAGAAATGGCACACCCCCGGCTTGCCCAATGCGTGTGGCCGCTGTCCCCCTTGCAGGGGGCGACACCAGCAGTCCGGCGCAGGCCGGTCCCGCGGTGTCCCTGGTAGAGGCTCGATGCCTCAGCAATAACAAGATAACTGAGTTGGAGTCAATATGTTTACAAAAATTCTCATTGCAAACCGCGGCGAGATCGCTTGCCGGGTCATTAAGACGGCGCGCAAGATGGGTATCAAGACCGTGGCTGTTTACTCGGATGCCGACCGGGACGCGCGCCATGTGATGCTGGCCGATGAGGCCGTCAATATCGGGCCGGCGCCGAGCCGCGAGAGCTACCTGCTCGGCGATAAGATCATTGCTGCGTGCAAGCAGACCGGTGCGCAGGCGGTGCACCCGGGCTATGGTTTTCTCAGCGAAAACGCTGCCTTTGCCAAGCGCGTCGAGGAGGAAGGCATTGTCTTCATCGGCCCCAAGCATTACTCGATGGCCGCCATGGGTGACAAGATCGAGTCTAAGAAGCTTGCCGGCGCGGCGGGTGTGAATTGCATTCCCGGCGTCAACAGCGCGATTGAAACAGCGGAAAACGCGGTGGAAATTGCCAAGGGCATTGGTTACCCGGTGATGATCAAGGCTAGCGCGGGCGGCGGCGGCAAGGGCTTGCGCGTGGCCTACAACGACAAGGAGGCGTTTGAAGGTTTTACCAGTTGCCGCAACGAGGCGCGCAACAGTTTTGGCGACGACCGCGTATTTGTTGAAAAATTTGTCGAAGAGCCGCGGCACATCGAGATCCAGTTGATCGGCGACAGTCAGGGCAATGTCGTTTACCTAAACGAGCGCGAATGTTCGATCCAGCGCCGCCATCAAAAGGTGATCGAGGAGGCGCCGTCGCCCTTTATAAGCGATGCCACGCGCAAGGCCATGGGCGAGCAGGCGGTGGCGCTGGCCAAGGCGGTCAAGTACCAGAGCGCCGGCACGGTCGAGTTTGTGGTCGGTAAGGACCAGAGCTTCTACTTTCTGGAGATGAATACTCGACTGCAGGTTGAGCATCCGGTGACCGAATGCATCACGGGCCTGGACTTGGTCGAGTTGATGATCCGCGTTGCCGCTGGCGAGAAGCTGCCGCTGACGCAGGCCGACGTCAAGCGCGACGGCTGGGCCATCGAGTGCCGCATCAATGCCGAGGACCCGTTCCGCAATTTCTTGCCCTCGACCGGGCGCCTGGTGCGCTTCCAGCCGCCGCCCGAGACTATGTTCGCGTCGGACGTCAGCCAGTGGCACGGCGTTCGCGTCGATACCGGCGTGCAGGACGGCGGTGAAATTCCGATGTACTACGACTCCATGATCTGCAAGCTGATCGTGCACGGCAAGAACCGGCTCGACGCGATCGCCAAGATGCGCGAAGCGCTCAACGGGTTTGTGATCCGCGGTGTCAGCAGCAACATCCCGTTCCAGGCGGCGTTGCTGGCGCATCCGAAATTTGTGGCGGGCAACTTCAACACCGGCTTCATTGCCGAGCACTATGCAAAAGGCTTCCGTGCTGAAGATGTGCCGCACGACGATGCCGACCTGTTGCTGGCACTGGCGGCTTTCGTGAATCGCAAGTACCGCGGCCGGGCCAGCAATATCAGTGGCCAGATGGAAGGCCACGAGGTGGCGATTGGAGAGGACTTCGTGGTTGTGACGCTGGGGCAGCAGGGGGCCAGCACGTCGACTCCGGTATCGGTGACGCAATACGATGGGAAGACCGGCGCCTGCCTGATCCGCGTCGGCTCCAGGAGCTACCAGTTGTCCAGTGGCTATCGGCTGGGTGAAGTGCGCATTACCGGCAACTGCAACGGCACGCCGTTCACGGCGCAGGTTGAGCGCGGCAGCCTGGCCGGCAAGAATCCGCTGGCGATCCGTGTCTCGCACAATGGCACGCAGATCGACGCGCTCGTGCTCTCCAAGCGGGCTGCTGAACTGCATGCACTGATGCCGTTCAAGGCGCCGCCCGACATGAGCCGCTTTGTGTTGTCGCCGATGCCGGGCCTGCTGGTGGACGTGGCGGTTCAGCCAGGCCAGAAGGTGCTGGCCGGCGAACGCGTGGCGGTCATCGAAGCCATGAAGATGGAAAACGTGCTGTTCGCTGCCGCCGACGGCGTCGTCAGCAAGGTGCTGGCGAGCAAGGGTGAGAGTCTGACTGTGGACCAGGCGATCGTGGAGTTCGCATGAAGCCCATAGATCGCCCATTCAAGGTGCTGGGGATCCAGCAGATCGCCATCGGCGGTCCGGACAAAGTCCGCTTGCAGAAGCTCTGGGTCGACATGCTCGGGTTAGAAGTGACGGGAACGTTTCGCAGTGAGCGCGAGAATGTCGATGAAGACATCTGCGCCATGGGCAGCGGACCGTTCAAGGTCGAGGTCGACCTCATGCAGCCGTTGGACCCGGACAAGAAACCCGCGGTTCACAGCACGCCACTCAATCACGTGGGTCTGTGGATCGATGATCTTCCGATCGCTGTGAAGTGGCTTGCCGCGCAGGGTGTGCGCTTTGCGCCTGGCGGTATCCGTCGAGGAGCAGCCGGTTTTGACATCTGCTTCCTGCATCCCAAGTCCAGTGACGAATACCCCATCAGCGGTGAGGGTGTATTGATCGAATTGGTGCAGGCACCACCCGAAGTTGTCAGTGCATTCAGTCGGTTGGCGGGCACTCCAGGCTGAAGCCGATAGGCGCTTCACAAGTGCTCATTTGATATAGCTCAATATCTCCTGAACGGCTCAGTCTGGGGCAGGCAAGCGGGGGGGTTTTGCATAGTTGCTGGCGTACACTGCGACCCTACCCGGCCGCTGTTGCGGCCTAACAAGGGTTTAGGAGACCGACTTGAAGCCTACCAATATCGCAAATCCAAACTATTTTCACAAAGTCGTTGATTGTCAGTGGGCCTGTCCGGCCCATACCCCCGTTCCGGAATACATTCGACTGATTGGTCAGGGTCGCTACAGCGACGCCTACATGATCAATTGGGTCTCCAACGTGTTTCCAGGTGTGCTGGGGCGCACCTGTGACCGACCCTGCGAACCGGCCTGCCGTCGCGGCCGCGTCGAGGAAAACAATGGAGAGAAGCCCGAACCAGTCGCGATCTGCCGCCTCAAGCGCGTTGCTGCAGACAACAAGGATGATGTCAAGTCGCGCATGCCCACAGTGGCGCCGTCTAACGGCAAGCGCATTGCCTGCGTCGGCGCCGGCCCCGCTTCGCTAACGGTGGCGCGCGATCTGGCGCCGCTGGGTTATCAGGTCACCGTGTTCGATGGCGAGGCCAAGGCTGGCGGCTTCATCCGCTCGCAGATTCCGCGCTTTCGCCTGCCCGAGACCGTCATCGACGAGGAAACCGGTTACGTCTTCGATCTCGGGGTCGAGTTCAAGAGCGGCCAGCGCATCGATTCGATGAAGCAACTGCTGACGCAAGGCTATGACGCGGTGTTCGTCGGCTGCGGCGCACCACGCGGCCGTGACCTCGAGGTGCCCGGGCGCAAGGAGGCTGCGGCCCATATCCATATCGGCATTGATTGGCTGGCATCGGTTTCGTTCGGACACGTTACCAGCGTTCCACCGCGCGTCATCGTGCTCGGTGGCGGCAACACTGCCATGGACTGCTGTCGCTCGGCGCGACGTCTCGGTGGCTCTGACGTGAAGGTGATTGTGCGCAGTGGCTACGAGGAGATGAAGGCCTCGCCGTGGGAACGCGAAGACGCGGTGCACGAAGGCATCCCGATCATCAATTACCACGTGCCCAAGAGCGTTCAGCACAAGGATGGCAAATTGCTCGGCATGACCTTCGAGATCGTGCGTGCTGTCTATGACGAGAAGGGCCGCCGTTCCCTGGTGCCGACTGGCGCGCCGGACGTATTCTTCGAGTGCGATGCCGTGCTGGTGGCGGTCGGGCAGGAAAATTCCTTCCCCTGGATCGAGCGCGAGTGCGGCATAGAGTTTGATCGCTGGGGCTTGCCTGTGATCGGGCAGGAGACGCTGCAATCGACCGTGCCAAACGTGTTCTTCGGTGGTGATGCGGCATTCGGACCAAAGAACATCATCACCGCCGTTGCGCATGGCCACGAGGCCGCGGTTTCGATTGACCGCTTCCTCAATGGCGAGGAGGTCAGCCGCCGACCGGCGCCGCGCACCAATCTGCTGTCGCAGAAGATGGGCATTCACGAGTGGAGCTACCACAACGACGTCTCGGATGACAAGCGATTCAAAGTGCCATGGGCCAACGCTGAAATCGCGCTGTCGAGCATCAGGGTTGAAGTGGAACTCGGCTTCGATGCGGCCGTTGCCTACAAGGAAGCCAGCCGCTGCCTTAACTGCGACGTGCAGACCGTGTTTAACAAGGACACCTGCATTGAATGCGATGCCTGTGTCGACATCTGCCCGATGGACTGCATCACGTTCACTGCGGACGGCGACGAGCCTGATTTGCGCACACGGCTGAAAGCCCCGGCGCTGCATCTGGCGCAGGACTTGTACGTTTCCGGGGGGCTCAAGACCGGTCGTGTCATGGTCAAGGACGAGGATGTTTGCCTGCACTGTGGTCTGTGCGCAGAACGCTGCCCCACCGGGGCCTGGGACATGCAGAAATTCTTGCTGAACACGACGCAGGCCGGTCCCGCCTGTCGTGACAGCCGCACATCTCAATTGGAGGCCGCATGAAGCGCATTGAAGCCATCAACGATTTCGTCATCAAGTTCGCTAATGTGAACGGCTCCGGGTCGGCTTCGGCCAACGAGTTGTTCTCCAAAGCCGTGATGCGCATGGGTGTGCCGGTGAGCCCGCGCAACATCTTCCCGAGCAACATCCAGGGCATGCCGACCTGGTATGAGGCGCGCGTTTGCGAAAAAGGCTATCACGGTCGTCGCGGTGGTGTCGACATGCTGGTCGCGATGAATCCGCAGACCTGGGACACTGACCTCGCTGAAATCGAGCCGGGCGGCTATCTGTTTTATGACAGCACGCGCCCCATTCCCGAGTCCAAGTTCCGCGCCGACGTGCAGACGATCGGCATGCCGTTGACCGAAATCAGCAACGCGGCCTATCAGGATCCACGCCAGCGTCAGTTGTTCAAGAACATCATTTATGTTGGCGCGCTGTCGGTTCTGCTCGACGTTGACGCCGATGTCTTCGAGAAGCTTTTTGCCGAACAGTACAAGGGCAAGGAGCGCTTGTTGGCGTCCAATATCCAGGCCTTGCATCTGGGTCGTGACTACGTGAAGAAGCACATCGCAGCGCCGCTGGGCATTCGCGTGCGCCGCTCTGACAAGGTGGGCGATCAGATCTTTACCGATGGCAACAGCGCAGCGGCGCTGGGCTGCATTTACGGCGGCGCTACGGTGGCGGCCTGGTACCCGATCACGCCTTCGTCCTCGATTCCCGAGGCCTTCCAGAAGTACTGCGACAAATACCGGATCGATCCGGTGACCGGTCGGCACAACTTTGCCATCGTGCAGGCGGAAGACGAACTGGCTTCCATCGGCATGGTGGTGGGCGCGGGCTGGAACGGCGCGCGCGCCTTCACGGCCACCTCCGGCCCCGGCGTGTCGCTGATGACCGAGTTCATCGGGCTGGCGTATTTCGCCGAGATCCCGGTGACCATCATCAACGTGCAGCGCGGCGGGCCTTCCACCGGCATGCCGACGCGCACGCAGCAGTCGGACCTGATTTCATGTGCCTACGCGTCGCACGGCGACACCAAGCATGTGCTGCTGTTCCCGCAGGATCCGCACGAGTGCTTCACGCATTCGGCTGCCGCGCTCGATCTGGCCGACCGTCTGCAGACGCCGATCTTCGTCATGACCGATCTCGACATCGGCATGAACCAGCGTCTGTGCAAGCCCTTTGTCTGGGACGATGCCAAGCAGTACGACACTGGCAAGGTGATGACCGCAGCCGAACTCGAATCGGGCAAGGACTTTGGGCGCTACAAGGACGTGGACGGCGACGGTATTCCGTGGCGCACGCTGCCCGGCACCCATCCGAGCAAAGGCGCCTTCTTCACGCGCGGCACCACGCGCGATCCGTACGCGCGCTATTCCGAGCGGGGTCCGGACTACATCTACAACATGGAGCGCCTGCTCAAGAAGTTCAAGACGGCAGCCGACCTCGTGCCGCAACCGCTGCTGCGCAACGCGTCGCAAAAGACGAATCTTGGTGTCATCTACTATGGCTCCACGGCACCGGCCATGCGTGAGGCGCTCGACGTCCTTGATGTCGAAGGCTTGCATCTGGACGCGATGCGCTTGCAGGCATTCCCGTTCCCTGAGTCGGTTAGCCGCTTTATTGCCGAGCACGACAAGGTCTTTGTTGTCGAGCAAAACCGCGACGCGCAGATGCATTCGATGCTAGTCAACGAGCTCGACATTGATCCGGCGCGCATGGTGCGGGTCCTGCATTACGACGGAACGCCCATCACGGCGCGCTTCATTGCCGGCGCCATTCGCAAAAGTGTGGCACCGGAGGCCGCCAAATCGTCCAAGCAGAAGGAACTCGCATGACTTACATCGCAAAACCTCGGCTGCACCATCCGACGCTGACGACCAACAAGGTCGGGTACACGCGCCGCGACTACGAAGGCCGCATCTCAACCCTGTGCGCCGGGTGTGGCCATGATTCGATTTCCGCCGCCGTCATTCAGGCCTGCTGGGAACTCGATATCGAGCCGCATCGCGTCGCCAAGCTTTCCGGCATCGGCTGCAGTTCCAAGACGCCCGATTACTTCCTGGGCGCATCGCATGGCTTCAACACCGTGCATGGTCGTATGCCATCGGCGCTGACTGGCGCCAACCTCGCCAATCGCGATTTGCTGTACTTGGGCGTTTCCGGCGACGGCGACTCGGCCTCGATCGGCCTGGGTCAGTTCGCCAATGCCATGCGGCGCGGCGTGCGCATGTGCTACATCGTCGAGAACAACGGTGTCTATGGACTGACCAAGGGTCAGTTCTCGGCCACGGCCGACCGCGGCTCCAAGAGCAAGAAGGGTGTCATCAACAGCGACAGCCCGGTTGATCTGGTGGCGCTGGCCCTGCAACTGGGCGCAACCTATGTGGCGCGCAGTTTTTCGGGCGACAAGGAGCAACTGGTGCCCCTGATCAAGGGTGCCATGGCGCACGGTGGGGCGGCCTTCATCGACGTCATCAGTCCGTGTGTGACCTTCAACAATCACAGCGGCAGCACCAAGAGTTACGACTATGTGCGTCAGCACAACGACGCAGTCAGCCGCATCGACTTCATTACGCCGCGCAGCGAGATCACGACCTCGTACGCGCCGGGCGAAGTCGTCGACGTGCAGCAGCACGACGGCACTACGCTGCGCCTGCGCAAGCTGCATGCCGACTACGACCCGACCGACCGCTATGCCGCCATGAGCTACATGCAAACGCACCAGGCGCGCGGCGAGGTTGTCACCGGGTTGCTTTACGTCGATCCGCTCGCGACCGATCTGCACACGGCGCTCAATACCAGCGACACGCCACTCAACACCATGCGTGCGGATGTCTTGTGCCCGGGTACGCCAGTGCTGGAAAAGATCAACGCTTCCCTGCGTTGAACCAGCGCAGGAATCAGGAAGCCGGATTCATCTCGTTATTTGAAAGGGGTCGCACCATGTCTGAACGTACCGTTTCTCAATGCCTGTCGCAACGGCACCTTGTCAGCCTGGCACCGCAGGCCACTATTTGGGACGCCGCCTGCATCATGACTAAGGCCAACTGCGGCAGCGTCCTGATCATCGACGGCGCGGGGGTGATGCAAGGCATCCTGACCGAGCGTGATCTGATGACGCGGGTGTTGGCCAAGGCGCTCAATCCCGAGAAGACTACGGTCGCCGATGTCATGACGCGCAGCCCGAAGTGCGTCCCTCCCGAGACGCTGGTATCGGATGCCGTGCTGATCATGATCGAGCGCGGCTTTCGCCATTTGCCGATCGTCTCGGCAGCGGGGAAGATTCTCGGCGTGTTCTCAGTGCGCGATGCCTTGCCGCGCGAAATCGGCGCCGCGGTCAGCCTGGCCGAGTTTCATGACCAGGTGAATGACGCCTTGGGTTGACTCAGGCTTTCTTACCTGAATTCCGCTTGGCGCGCGCCTGCGCCAGGGCGGCTTCGATCACCGCGCGTTTTTTGTCTGGTACCACAGAGTCGGTGTGCAGCGAGTGCAGGGCCAGGTCGGCCAGTTTGAGTATGGCTTTCTCTTCAAGCCGAATGGTGCTCTCGTCGTGCTCGCGCGCACGCCGGTAGCGGTTGAAGGCATAGCGACCGCGCGCCACATCCGCTTGTTGGGTTGACCACGCATCCCAGCCGCTTGCGCTTCCCGTCGCGTTTTCCAGTTCAATGCAATCGACCGGGCAGACTGGCAGGCAGAGTTCGCAACCCGTGCAGTAGGCTTCCAGCACGGTGTGCATCAGCTTGTTGCCGCCCATGATGGCGTCAGTCGGGCAGACCTTGATGCACAGGGTGCAACCGATGCACCAGTTCTCATCGATGAAGGCGACGTTGCGCGGTCTTTCCGTCCCGTGAACGGGATTCAGCGCTGAAACGGGTTGGCCGGTGAGGCTGGCCAGCCGTTCAATTCCCTGTGCGCCGCCAGGCGGGCATTGGTTGATGCCCGCCTCCCCACTTGCGACCGCCTGCGCATACGCAGCACAGTCCGGGTAGCCGCACCGCGCGCACTGGGTTTGCGGCAACGCCGCCAGCACCAGGTCGGCCAGCGCAGCCATCAACTCTTGCGAGTGGGCTTCTTTGCTGCAGGTTTGGCAACCGGCTTGGCTGGCTTCGCGACTGCCTGCACCGTTTCCGGTTTGGCCGTTGCGGCCGCAGCAGGCTTGGTTGCAGGCGCAGCCGGGATGCTTGCCGGCTGGTGGGCCTGAATGAACGCCTGGACCTGCGGATAGACAATCTCGCGCCAGCGGCTTCCGCTGAAGATGCCGTAGTGCCCGGCGCCTGGAACTTCCAGATGCTTTTGCCGGGAAGCGGCAACACCGCTGCAGATGCTGTGGACGGCCTCGGTCTGCCCGGAGCCGGAGATGTCGTCGAGTTCGCCTTCGATCGAGAAGAGGGCTGTGTCGGTGATGTCCTGAGGGCGAACGCGTTCCACCTTGCCGTCTACGCCCTTGACGTCCCAGGTGCCGCTGACCAGGCTGAAATCCTGGAACACGACCTTGATGGTGTCGAGGTAGTAGTCGGCGTCCATGTCGAGCACGGCGTTGTACTCGTCATAAAACTTGCGGTGCGCCTCGGTGCTCGCGTCGTCGCCCTTGATCAGGTCCTGAAAGTACGCGTAATGGCTCTTGGCGTGGTTGCTCGGATTCATGGCCACGAAACCGGAGTGCTGCAAAAAGCCCGGATAGACGCGTCGTCCGGCGCCCGGGAAGTTGCTCGGCACACGGTAGATCACATTGTGCTCAAACCACTCGTGGCTCTTGCTCATGGCCAGGTTGTTGACGGCCGTTGGCGACTTGCGCGCATCGATCGGGCCGCCCATCATGATCATGCTCAGAGGCGTGGTTTCGCCGCGACTGGCCATCAGTGAGACGGCTGCGAGCACCGGCACGGTCGGCTGGCACACGCTCATGACGTGGCAATTGCCGTAACGCCCCTGCAGGTGGCGGATGAATTCTTGCACGTAGTTGACGTAGTCATCCAGATGGAACTTGCCGTCGGACAGGGGGATCAGCCGGGCGTTCTTCCAGTCGGTAATGTAGACCTTGTGGTCCTTGAGCATCGCCTTGACCGTGTCACGCAGCAGGGTTGCATAGTGGCCGGACAAGGGAGCTACGATCAGAACGGCAGGCTGTCCCTTCAGCTTTGCCAGGGTTGCCGGATCATCGCTGAAGCGTTTGAAACGACGCAGTTCACAGAAAGGTTTGTTGATCTCCACACGTTCGTGAATGGCGACATCGATGCCATCGACATCGATGGTGCGCAAGCCGAATTCCGGTTTGATGTAGTCCTTGCCAAGGCGGTGCATCAGGTCGTAGCCTGCTGAAAGCCGCTGTGCAAACGGGTTTTGTCCTGCTAGGGACAAGGGGTTGCCATATAACTTGGCCGCCGTCTGAGCCAGATCGGTCAGGGGTTCCATCAGCGAGCGGTGGGTCTCGTAAAGTTGGTATAGCAAAATAAATTCACTTTCTGTAAATGTTGCAGTGCAATATAACAGTTCTTTTGGCGTAGATTTGGAGAGTCAACACCAATTTCCCACAAATTTTGTCAGGATATTGCAAGACCGGCGCAGAACCTTGCGGCCCGAGAGGGCCGAAGGCTGATATTGTCGCAGTGTCTGCAACTTCTGAGCATCACGATATGACGAATCCTAGCGCCTTTGCGACATGCACGAGCCTGCAAAGTTCCAGCATGATGCCCGTGCTGTTCCTCGGTCACGGCAGCCCCATGAATGCGATCGAGGACAACGAATACCGCCGCAGTTGGCAGGCCCTTGGCGCCGAGTTTGGCACCCGGTGGCCCAAGCCGCAACTGGTTCTGTGCATTTCGGCGCATTGGCTGACGCGCGGTTGGTCCCTGACCGGCATGGCACAGCCCAGGACGATCCATGACTTCGGCGGCTTTCCGCAGGCCCTGTTCGATCAGCAATATCCGGCGCCCGGCTTTCCGCAAGCAGCACAGGAGATCAGCCAGCGGCTGCACCAACCCGACAGGGACGCGCCCGTGCTGCTTGATCTGCAGGATTGGGGACTCGACCACGGTGCCTGGGCCGTGCTCAAGCCGATGTTCCCGCTTGCTGACATTCCAGTTATCCAGTTGAGCATGGACTACAGCCGTGCTCCGCATGAGCATGTCGCGCTGGGCCGTCAGCTCAGGGGTTTGCGCGAGCAAGGCGTGCTGATCGTCGGCAGCGGCAATATCGTGCATAACTTGCGCGCCCTGCAGATGGGCGCGGCGCCGAATCAGGCCTATGACTGGGCGCTTGAATTTGACCAGCTGATTGCCGGTTATTTGCAGGATGGCAATGCTGTCGCACTGCAGGACTTTCAAAAGCTCGGTGCCCTGGCGCAGCAGGCGCACCCCAGCTACGAGCACCTTCTGCCGCTGCTGTATTGCGCTGCCGCCATCGATGCCGGCGAAGCGCCGCAGTTCTTCAACACTAGTTTTCAGGCGGCGTCGATCTCGATGCGCTCGGTGCTCTGGGCCTGATCAGGGTGCGCCTGCGGCTTTCAGGACACCACGCACCAGGTTGCGGCTGTGGGCGCCAAAATTTCCCATCAGTTCGGCCGTCACGGCCTCGAGCCTGGCACGCTTGCTGGCATCCTGCTTGCCGATTTCAGCCAACAGGTCAATGCCCGACTCCTTGACGCCAAAATCGAAGGAAGGGTCGGACACATAAGCGCTGGGCAGGGTCTCCACAAGGATGTCGGTCAGCCGCCCACCGAGCGCCTGGGACTGGCGGCCCACGACATCACGTGCGTAAAGGTCAGACCAGGCCGGGTAGCTGCCATCCCGGGAGCCGTCGCGCAAGGTCTGCTCGAGCCCATGGTCCTGCTGCGCAAGCGCGTCCTTGTGGATCACCTGGTTCTGATACTTCTCCAGTGCCAGATGGCGGTTCGACAGCAGCACGATCATCTCGTCCTTCATTTTCGGAAAGCCCGCCATCGCCAGCAGGTTGATGCCGATCAGCTTGATCGATGCGTTGCCCGGCGAGAGGCTCGCGTGATAGGGCTGCGTCAGGTCCTCGACGTAGTGCAGTGCCAGGCCCGTGAAGCGCCAGCCCCAGTAGGAATGGCCGCTGCGAAAGGCCAGGGCGGCCAGGCTGCTGTACTGGTGCACACGCAGCAGCGGAAAGGTTGTTTTGACGAAGGGCGCCGCGAGGTAAATGATGCGATCCTCATGGTAAAAGCCCATGTGAAACGGCGCTTGGGTCGAGAAGTACAGCGCCGGGTTGCCGAAGGGCAGTGGCCCGAAGCCGTAGACCTTGCCCCACTCCGACGGGCTGTCCGACCACAGGTTGATGTCCAGGCCATAATCGGGTTCGTCGCAGGCCGAGGCCAAGACCGCCAGCGGTGCAATTTTCTCACCGGCCTTGATGCCGATAAACTTGTAACTTGAGTTGGCTTGCTCTGGCAGCGTGTCGACCGCGCTGTGCGCCAGCAGAGTCTTCGGGTCGGGCAGGGGAGAGCGTGGATCGGGCTGAACGTAGAGCGCAAACCTGCTGTTCGGCGCCACGCGCAAGGCCATCAAAAAGGCTTGGCGGCGTGCCTCGTCGCTTCGCTCCGCCTTGGCCGTAAAGGCCAGGCTTGCCGGACGCGGCGGGTAGACCGCCAGGTTCGCCGCGGCCCAAGTTTCCTGGCTGGCGAGCAGGGTTTCAATCGCCTTCTCCTGCGCCTTCAGAAATACTTCGAGCGGCTCCGCGACAACCGGCGCGGCACTGGCGACTTCGGGCATGGTTTCAAAGGCACGGTAGGCCGCGTAGCTGTGGTTGCTCCAGGCCAGTGCGTTGCTGCCGATCAGCGTGAGCAGCCCTGCAATCATCAGGGTGAATCGTTTCATGGGTGAACCTTGTGAACAGTCTGAGGCGATCATAGCGAACGAATGAAACGCAGGAGTTACCTATGCATCCCACCAAGAGAATAGTTTCCGCAGTTGCTGTCACTATCGTCTTCGCCTTGGGCGCCTGCTCGATGCAGCCCGCCGCACCCGTCAATCCGATGAGCTTCTTCGTCACCAGCGTCAATCCCGGCAAGGGCGCCGATCTTGGCGGCCTGGCCGGTGCCGACGCGCACTGCGAGGCGCTGGCCGCAAGCGCGGGCGCGGGTGCGGGTGCTCGCACCTGGCGCGCTTACCTGAGCACGACGCCAGTGCCAGGAACCGCCGGCGTCGATGCGCGCGACCGCATCGGCAAAGGCCCCTGGCAAAACGCCAAAGGCGAGTTGGTTGCCAGCAATGTCGAGGATCTTCATGCCAACAACCGGCTCGGCAAGCTGGTTTCGTTGACCGAAAAAGGCGAACTCATCAATGGTATCGGTGACGCCCCGAATACCCACGACATTCTGACCGGTTCGAGCCCGGACGGCCGCGCCATGGAAAGCGCTGCCGACACCACCTGCGGCAACTGGACCCGCAGCGGCGACGGCTCGGCAATCGTTGGGCACCATGACCGACGCGGGCTCAATGAACTGGCGCCGGCGAAGTCATGGAATTCGTCGCACGCGACGCGGGGTTGCGGGTTGGAGCAGTTGAAGTTGACCGGCGGTGCTGGTCTCCTGTATTGCTTCGCCGCAAACTAGGCGATCGTTGCCGCCGGCGGTGCTTGTTACCTGGTCCGACGCGTGCCTTCGCCGTGCGGGCTCTGCATCACCGCTTTTGCGGATAGCCTGTGATCTCCTGAATGTCGTGGTACAGCGGCTGCAGACGGTGGTACATGCGCTGGTAGACGCGGCGGTACAGTTGCTCATAGGTCTTGGCGTGCACCGGCTCGGGCACGAAGACCTGGCCGACACGCGTCATCTGCGCGATCGCCGTGGCAAAGTCGGGATGCAGCCGCAGGCCTACCGCTGCCAGCACTGCGGCACCGAGTCCGCTGGTCTCGTACAGATGGGCGCGCTCGCACGGCAGGTTGAAGACGTTGGCCGTGATCTGCATCGCGGCATCGCTTTGTGAGCCGCCGCCGGAAATCCGCACACGGGTGATGCGTGGGCCGCCACGCTTCTCGATGCGCTCTTTGCCTTCGCGCAAAGCGTAGGCCAAGCCTTCGAGAATCGCGCGGTATAGGTGGGCGCGCGTGTGCACATCGCCAAAGCCGATGATAGCGCCCTTGGCTTCCGGTCCCGGCACCTTGATCCCGGGGTTCCAGAACGGCTGCAACATCAGGCCCTGGGCGCCGGGCGGCACCGCATTGACCAGTTCATCGAACAAGGTTTCCGGCGTGACGCCGTGCTCGCGCGCGAGTTGCTGTTCATGCAGGCCGAATTGTTCCTTGAACCAGTTCACCATCCAGAAGCCGCGCGTGATCTGGATTTCCGTGTTGTAGTGCTGCGGCATGGCCGCCTGGTAGGGCGGCACGAAACGCGTCGCTTCCAGATAGCGCGCGGTGGTGGTGTTGATGGTGGCCGTTGTGCCATAAGACAGGCAGGCGATCTCGGGCGTCAGGCAACCAGCGCCGATTACTTCGCAGGCCTTGTCGGCGGCGCCTGCGATCAGTGCCAGCCCTTGCGGTATGCCGGTGTCGCGCGCTGCCGCTGCGCTGATTTCACCCAGGATGGTTCCGGCGGCGACCAGTTCCGGCAGCATGCTGCGCTGGATTGGCATGGCCTGCCATTTCCAGTCCCACCGGGCGGCCCAGCGGCCGCGCTTGTAGTCGAACGGGATGTAGCCGACCTGGGACGCCACCGAGTCCACGAAACGCCCGGTGAAGCGGTAGTTCAGGTAGCCCGATAGCAGAAGGTACTTGTCAGTCTTGGCCCAGATCTCGGGCTGGTTCTGCGCGATCCAGTTGGCTTCGGCCTCATGCTGGAAATAGCGCACCGTGGCACGCATGTCGATGGCGCGCAGCGCAGCCTCCCACCACCACGCCAGTTGCGGTGCGTGCTCGGCGCGGCGCTGGTCGAGCCAGAGCATGGCCGGCCGCAAAGGCTGGCCCTGTTTGTCCAGGGCAATGATGGTGCCGCGCTGGGTCGTGATTACCACGCCGGCGATGCTGCTCTTGGGAATGTCGGTGCTGGACCAGAGTTGCTGGCAGGCTTGGCACAGCGTCTGCCAGAAGGCCTCGGGTTCGTTTTCGACCCAGCCTGGCTGTGGTGAGTGGTAGCTGTCGATGGCGACCTGCGCTTTGGCCAGCAGATGACCCTGCAAGTCGAACAGCAGGGCACGCACGCTTTGCGTGCCGTTATCGATTGCCAGCAGGCAGGGCTGGCTCACGGCGGGGTGACTGGTGCAGAACTCATCGAGTCGGCATTATCACCCCGGCAATTTCATTGCGAAACGCTCGTTTGCCCTACAGCACCTTGGCGATTGAGGCGCAGACGTGGTCGATGTTCTTGCTGTTCAGCGCTGCGACGCACATGCGGCCGGTGTCGGTGCCGTAAACGCCGAACTCATTGCGCAGGCGCACCATCTGGTCCTTGGTCAGTCCCGAATAGCTGAACATGCCGACCTGGCTTGTAATGAAGCTCATGTCCTGCTTGACGCCGGCTGCCTTCAGGCCATCGACCAGTTTTTGGCGCATGGCCTTGATGCGCACGCGCATTTCGCCGAGCTCCTTTTCCCACAAGGCGCGCAGTTCCGGATTAGCCAGCACGGCCGCCACAATGGCGCCGCCATGGGTCGGCGGGTTGCTGTAGTTGGTGCGGATCACGATTTTGAGCTGGCTCAGAACGCGGCCTGCCTCTTCCTTGTTTTCGCACAGCACGCTCAGGGCACCGACGCGCTCGCCGTACAGGCTGAAGCTCTTGCTGAAGCTGGTCGATACAAAGAAGGTCAGACCGGCCGCGACGAATTTCTGGACCACGGCGCCGTCTTCGGCCAGACCGTTGGCAAAGCCCTGGTAGGCCATGTCGAGGAAGGCCACCAACTGTTTGGCCTTTACCACGGAGACTACCTGATCCCACTGCGCCGGGGTGATGTCGTAGCCGGTCGGGTTGTGGCAGCACGCATGCAGGACGATCACGGTGCCGGGCGCGGCGGCATTGAGCGCCGACAGCATGCCGGCGAAATTCAGGCTGCGTGTCTGTGCGTCGTAGTACGGGTAGCTTTCAACCGTGAAGCCGGCGTTGGTGAAAAGGGCGCGGTGGTTTTCCCAGCTCGGGTCAGAGATCAAAACCTTGGCCTTCGGGTTCAGGTGCTGCAGGAAGTCGGCGCCGACCTTGAGGCCGCCTGTGCCGCCAAGAGCCTGGATGGTGGCGATACGCCCGGACTTGACCGGCTCGCTGTCGGCGCCAAACACCAGCGACTTGACCGCTGCGTCATACGCTGCGATGCCGTCGATAGGCAGGTAGCCGCGCGCCGTGGGCTTGTCCATCATGGTCTTTTCGGCCGCCTGAACGCATTGCAGCAGGGGCAGCTTGCCGTTGTCGTCGTAGTAGACGCCCACGCCGAGATTGACCTTTTTCGGGTTGGTGTCGGCGGCAAATTGTTCGTTCAGACCCAGGATCGGGTCGCGCGGGGCCATTTCGACAGCGGTGAAGAGTGACATGGGGAAGTCCTGTTAAGAGAAGTCAAAGAAAAACGGAAACGTTGCGGCTTGCGGGTTTACCCTGAATTTTAACGGTGCCGCTGTCAGAGTCGACGCGCTTTTTCACACAACATTGACCTTGATCGGATTCGGTGCCTGCGCCGGTCCGGCGCGCTGGCCCGGACGGTGCCGGCGCAACCCGCTACCATCTCTTGTTCCGCGCATTGCGCGACCCATCTTCCAATCTCCTGCCATGCCCATTGCCGCACCCCTTGTCACGCCCGTCACGGATGACGCCGACGCGTCGCGCCCCGGCATCTTCGTGCGCTATCCCGGTTCGCCGTTCGAGCTGTACCAACCTTATCCACCGGCCGGCGACCAGCCCGAGGCGATCGACAAGCTGGTGGCCGGCATCGAGGACGGCGAGGTGTTCCAGACCCTGCTCGGAGTGACCGGTTCCGGCAAGACCTTCACGATGGCCAACGTCATCGCCCGTCTCGGTCGCCCGGCTATCGTTTTCGCGCCGAACAAGACACTGGCGGCCCAGCTCTACAGCGAGTTCCGAGAGTTCTTTCCGCGCAACGCGGTCGAGTATTTCGTCAGCTACTACGACTACTATCAGCCCGAAGCCTACGTGCCGCAGCGCGACTTGTTCATCGAGAAGGACTCGGCTATCAACGAGCACATCGAGCAGATGAGGCTGAGCTGTACCAAGAGCGTGCTCGAGCGCCGTGACGTCGTGATCGTGGCCTCCGTATCGGCCATCTACGGCATCGGCCAGCCGGAGGCGTATCACAAGATGGTCATGACGCTGCGCGCCGGCGACAAGTTGGGTCAGCGCGACCTGATCATGCAACTGGTGCGCATGCAATACCAGCGCAACGATGTTGATTTTTCGCGCGGCAAGTTTCGCGTGCGCGGCGACACCATCGACGTCTTTCCGGCCGAGCACAGCGAGATGGCGCTGCGCATCGAACTGTTCGACGACGAGATTGAATCGCTGCAGTTGTTCGATCCGCTGACCGGACGCATCCGGCAGAAGATCCCGCGCTTTACCGTCTACCCCAGCAGCCATTACGTGACGCCGCGCGAGCAGGTGCTGGCAGCGGTTGAGTCGATCAAGATCGAGCTGTCGGACCGGCTCAAGGAACTGACCGGCATGGGCAAACTGGTCGAGGCCCAGCGTCTCGAGCAGCGCACGCGCTTCGATCTGGAGATGCTCAGCGAAGTCGGCCACTGCAAAGGCATCGAGAACTACAGCCGGCACCTGAGCGGCGCAGCCCCGGGCGAGCCGCCCGCCACGCTGACTGACTACCTGCCCAAGGACGCCGTCATGTTCCTCGACGAAAGCCACGTGCTGATCGGGCAGTTCGGCGGCATGTACAACGGCGACCGCTCCCGCAAGAGCACGCTGGTCGAGTACGGCTTTCGCCTGCCCAGCGCGCTCGACAACCGCCCGCTCAAGTTCGAGGAATTTGAGCGCCGAATGCGCCAGGCGGTATTCGTCTCGGCCACGCCGGGGCAGTGGGAGCAGGAACATGCCGGCCAGGTGGTGGAGCAACTGGTCCGTCCGACCGGCCTGGTCGACCCCGAAGTCGAGGTGCGCCCGGCCACCAGCCAGGTCGACGACGTGCTGCAGGAAATCCGCATCCGCGTCGAGAAGCACGAGCGCGTGCTGATTACCACGCTGACCAAGCGCATGGCCGAGCAGCTGACCGATTACCTGAGCGACAACGGCGTCAAGGTGCGCTACCTGCACAGCGACGTTGACACCGTCGAACGTGTCGAGATCCTGCGCGACCTGCGCCTGGGCACCTTCGATGTGCTGGTCGGCATCAACTTGCTGCGCGAGGGTCTGGACATCCCGGAAGTCTCGCTGGTGGCGATCCTCGACGCCGACAAGGAGGGTTTTCTGCGCTCCGAGCGTTCGCTGATCCAGACCATCGGCCGCGCCGCGCGCAACCTGCAGGGACGCGCCATTCTCTATGCCGATCGCATCACCGACTCGATGCAGCGCGCCATTGGCGAGACCGAGCGCCGCCGTGCCAAGCAGGTGCTGTACAACGAACTGCATCACATCACGCCGCGCTCTATCGTGAAGGAGGTCAGGGACCTGATCGACGGCGTCTACAGCGAGAAAGCCGGCAAGGAAGCGGACCGACTGGAGCGCGACGCCGTGCAGCGCGCCAAGGTGGAAGACATGAGCGAGAAGGACATTTCGCGCGAAATCAAGCGCCTGGAAAAGCTCATGCTGGAGCACGCGCGCAACCTCGAGTTCGAAAAGGCGGCGCGAGTTCGCGATCAACTGAGCATCCTCAAGGAGCAGGCCTTCGGTGCGGCGGGTAGCGACAACATCGTGGTGCTGGCGACCAACGGTAAAGCTTCGTAAATCCAGCCTGATTCCGCTCTTACCCGAGCAAATTGCAGGGTTTCTTGCTATACTTGACTGCGTTAGTCAACCAAACAGACTGAAGGAGCATGTAATGCGACTCACCACCAAAGGCCGCTTTGCGGTCACCGCCATGATTGACCTCGGTCTGCGTCAGAGCAACGGCCCAGTCACATTGGCTGCTATCAGCCAGCGCCAGCAGATCTCCCTGTCCTATCTGGAGCAGCTATTTGGCAAACTGCGCCGCCACGAACTGGTCGAATCCACGCGCGGCCCCGGCGGCGGCTACACGCTGGCGCGCAATCCGTCCGAGATCACCGTGGCGGAAATCATCAGTTCGGTCGACGAGCCGATGGATGCAACCCACTGCGGCGGCAAGGAAAATTGCCTTGGCGAGTCCGAGCGCTGCATGACGCATGACCTGTGGACCGCGCTCAATGTGCGCATGGTCGAGTTCCTGGAATCCGTGACCTTGCAAAAGCTCGTGGACGATCAGTTGGCCAAGGGTTTCCGGGTCGAGGACAAACCCACGCTCAAGCGCGCCATCTCCAGCATGCCGACCGTCAGGCCAATCCGCATGAATGTGCCGAACTCGGTCTTTGCCCTGGGCAACGCGTTTTCCAAGAACTAAGCTGCCCGACAATCGGTCCTTCAACCAACAGCAACAACGACCTCGTGATGGATACAACCCCGCATTTCCCGATCTACATGGACTACAGCGCCACCAATCCCTGCGACCAGCGGGTGGTGGATGCCATGATTCCCTGGTTGCGACAGCATTTCGGCAACCCGGCGTCGCGCAGCCATGCCTGGGGTTGGGAGGCGGAAGCCGCCGTCGAGAAGGCGCGCGAGCAGGTCGCCGCGCTGATCGGCGCCGATACGCGCGAGATTGTCTGGACCTCCGGCGCGACCGAGTCGAACAACCTGGCGCTCAAGGGCGCAGCCGGGTTCTACAAGACCAAGGGCCGCCACATCATCACCGTCAAGACCGAGCACAAGGCGGTGCTCGACACCTGCCGCGAACTCGAGCGCCAGGGATTTGAAGTGACTTATCTCGATGTGCAGCCCGATGGCTTGCTCGACCTCGAGGTCTTCAAGGCCGCCATCCGGAGCGACACGATCCTCGCCAGCGTCATGTACGTGAACAACGAGATCGGCGTAATCCAGGACATCGCCGCGATCGGCGCGATCTGCCGCGAAAAGGGCATCGTCTTTCACGTCGATGCAGCGCAGGCCACGGGCCGCGTCGAGTTCGACCTGAGCCGCATGCCGGTGGACCTGATGAGCCTGACCTCGCACAAAACCTACGGCCCCAAGGGCATTGGCGCCCTGTTCGTGCGGCGCAAGCCGCGCGTGCGCATCGAAGCGCAGATGCACGGCGGCGGTCATGAGCGCGGCATGCGCTCGGGCACGTTGCCGACGCACCAGATCGTCGGCATGGGCGAGGCCTACCGCATTGCCAAGGAAGAGATGGGCGCAGAGAACGTGCGCATCCGCGCCCTGCACGACCGCATGCTGGCGGGCCTGAAGGACGTCGAGCAGGTTTTCATCAATGGCCACCTTGAGCAGCGCGTGCCGCACAACCTCAACATGAGCTTCAACTATGTCGAGGGTGAGTCCCTGATCATGGGCATCAAGGGTCTGGCGGTATCGAGCGGCTCGGCCTGCACCTCGGCCAGCCTCGAGCCCAGCTACGTGCTGCGCGCCCTGGGCCGCAGCGACGAGCTCGCGCACAGCAGCCTGCGCATGACGATCGGGCGCTGGACGACCGAAGAAGAAATCGATTACGCCGTCGAGACCATCAAGCTCAACGTTGCCAAACTGCGTGACCTGAGCCCCTTGTGGGACATGTACAAGGAAGGCATCGACATTTCCACAATCCAGTGGGCGGCGCACTAAATTCAGGAGGTATTGAAATGGCATATTCCGAAAAGGTCATCGACCACTATGAGCATCCCCGCAACGTCGGCTCGTTCGACAAGGGTGATGAATCGGTCGGCACCGGCATGGTGGGGGCGCCTGCCTGCGGTGACGTCATGAAGCTGCAGATCAAGGTCAACCCGGTCTCCGGCGTGATCGAAGACGCGCGCTTCAAGACCTATGGCTGCGGCTCCGCCATCGCCTCGTCATCGCTGGTGACCGAATGGGTCAAGGGAAAGACGCTGGACCAGGCGGCGGCGCTCAAGAACAGCGAAATCGCCGAAGAACTGGCCTTACCGCCGGTGAAGATTCATTGCTCGATCCTGGCCGAAGACGCCATCAAGGCGGCGGTCAACGACTACCGCCAAAAGCACGGTGCAGGGCAGGCGATTTGAAATGGCTGTCACGCTGACACAAGCTGCGGCCCGTCACGTCAGTCGCTACCTAGCCAAGCGCGGCAAAGGCGTCGGCGTGCGCCTGGGCGTCAAGACAACCGGCTGCTCGGGACTTGCCTACAAGCTCGAATACGTCGACGAGATCGGCCCCGAGGACATGGTGTTCGAAGGCCATGGCGTCAAGGTGCTCATCGAGCCCAAGAGCTTTGCCTACCTCGATGGCACGGAACTCGATTTTGTCCGTGAAGGGCTCAACGAGGGTTTCAAGTTCAACAACCCGCGAGAGCGTGATCGCTGCGGTTGCGGCGAGTCGTTTCGGGTGTGAATCTTCAATCGAACGATTTCGAACTCTTTGGTCTTGCCCTCCAGTTTGAGCAGGACCGCGCGGCCATCGATGACCGCTGGAAGGACTTGCAGCGCGAGGCGCATCCGGATCGCTTTGCCGCCCAGGGCGCTGCAGCGCAGCGCGTGGCGATGCAGTGGTCGGTGCGCATCAACGAGGCCTATCGCCGGCTGAAGGATCCGCTCAGGCGCGCTGCCTATTTGTGCGAACTGCACGCGGCGCCGGTCAACGCTGAGGACAATACAGCGATGCCGGCGGCGTTCCTGATGCAGCAGATGGAATGGCGCGAGGCGCTCGACGAGGCACGCGATGCGGTCGAGCTAGACCGCCTGGCCGGCGAGGTCCGCTCGGCTCGGCATGACGCCTTGCAGGAATGCGCCCGTTTGCTCGATACCGAGCACGATTACGCGGCGGCGGTGCGCCAGGTGCGCGCGCTGATGTTCATCGAACGCTTTGCAGGCGATGTTGAAGCGAAGATGGACCGGATCGATGCCGCCGAGCAGGGACAATAGGGCTATTTCGAAAATAACAAACATGGCGCTGCTACAAATTTCAGAACCCGGCTACTCGCCCGATCCCCATCAGCGGCGCGTGGCCGTCGGTATCGACCTGGGCACCACGCATTCGCTGGTGGCCTCTGTGCGTAACGGCGTGGCGGAATGCCTGCCCGACGGCGAAGGCCGCGTCATCCTGCCGTCGGTCGTGCGCTACCTTGAAGGCGGTGGCCGCCAGATCGGTTTCGATGCCAAGAGCGCGCAGGCGCAGGACCCGCAAAACACCATCGCCTCGGTCAAACGCTTCATGGGGCGGGGCCTGGGCGACGTCATCGGCCATGACAAACTGCCGTATCACTTTATCGACAAACCCGGCATGCTGGCCTTGCAGACGGTGCAGGGCGAGAAATCGCCGGTCGAGGTCAGCGCCGACATCCTGGCCACCTTGCGCTACCGGGCTGAAGACACGTTTGCCGACGATCTGTACGGCGCCGTGATCACGGTGCCGGCCTACTTCGACGACGCGCAGCGCCAGGCAACGAAAGACGCGGCGCAGCTCGCCGGCCTCAATGTGCTGCGCCTGATCAACGAGCCGACCGCGGCCGCTATCGCCTACGGCCTGGACAACGCCAGCGAAGGCGTCTACGCGATCTACGACCTGGGCGGTGGCACTTTCGATATTTCCATCCTGCGCCTGACGCGCGGCGTGTTCGAGGTGCTGGCCACGGGCGGCGACTCGGCGCTGGGCGGCGACGATTACGACCGCGCTCTGGCCGACTGGGTCATGGCGCAGGCGGGCGTCATGGTCAAGACCCCGCAGGACAAGGCGATTGCCATCATCGCGGCGCGCGCCTGCAAGGAAGAGTTGTCGGCCGCGCATTGCGCCGCCTGCCATGCCTGCATCGGCGGCGAGAACGTGCGCTTCGAGGTCGTCAACGAGCAATTCGAGAAGCTCACCGCCAGCTTGACCCAGCGCACCATGCAGGCGGTGCGCAAGACACTGCGCGATGCCGGTCTGGACAAGGATGAGGTCAAAGGCGTGGTGATGGTCGGCGGCTCGACGCGCATGCCGCAGATCCAGCAGGCCGTCGCCAACTTCTTCGGCCGTCCGCCGCTGACCAATCTCGACCCCGATCAGGTCGTGGCGCTCGGTGCCGCGATCCAGGCCAATCAGCTCGCAGGCAACAACACGACTGGCGAGCTGCTGCTGCTCGACGTCATCCCGCTGTCGCTCGGCATCGAAACCATGGGCGGCCTGGTCGAGCGCATCGTGCCGCGCAACGAAACCATTCCGACCGCCAAGGCGCAGGATTTCACCACCTACAAGGACGGGCAGACCGCGCTCGCCCTGCACGTGGTGCAGGGCGAGCGCGATCTGGTGGCCGATTGCCGCAGCCTGGCGCGCTTCGAGCTGCGCGGCATTCCGCCAATGGCTGCCGGCGCGGCGCGCATCCGCGTCACCTTCACGGTCGACGCCGACGGGTTGTTGACGGTCAGCGCCAAGGAGCAGATCAGCGGCGTTGAGGCGCACATTGACGTCAAGCCATCCTACGGGCTGGGCGACGAGCAGATTGCCAAAATGCTGCAAGATAGTTTCACCACCGCCGAGGCCGACATGAAGGCGCGCGCGCTGGTCGAGGCCCGCGTCGATTGCGACCGCATGTTGCTGGCCAGTGCCAGCGCACTGGCCGCCGACGGCGATCTTCTTTCCGCCGACGAGCGCGCTGACATTGACGCCTTGATGGCCGCTACACGCGCCGCCCTGGCGCTGCAGGACCCGGCGCCGATCGAGGCCGCCACCCAGGCGCTGGCCAAGGGCACGGAAGCCTTTGCCGCGCTGCGCATGAACCGCGGCATACAGCAGGCGCTGGCCGGACGCAATATCGAGACCGTCTGAGGACGCTCCACCGGAACACACCATGCCCATCATCAAGATCCTGCCTCACCCCGACTACTGCCCGCAGGGCGCCGAGATTTCAGCGCCGGCCGGCACCTCGATCTGCGAAGCGATGCTCGACAACCATGTCGCCATCGAGCATGCCTGCGACATGAGCTGCGCCTGCACCACCTGCCACGTGATCGTGCGCGAGGGCTTTGCATCGCTCAACGAGATCGACGAGAACGAGGAAGACCTGCTCGATCGCGCTTGGGGTCTGGAGCCCAACTCGCGCCTGAGCTGCCAGGCCTACCTGGCACAGCAGGACCTGGTGGTGGAGATACCCAAGTACTCCATCAACCACGCCAAAGAAAAACATTAGCATTGCCGCATGCGTCAAATTTTCCTGGATACCGAGACCACCGGCCTGTCGTCCGACAGTGGTGACCGGATTGTTGAAATCGGCTGCGTTGAACTTGTCAACCGCCGGCTTACCGGCAACAACAAGCACTTCTACCTGAACTCTGGCCGCGAAAGCCATGAAGAGGCGTTCAAGGTGCACGGCATCAGCAGCGAGTTCCTCAAGGACAAGCCAGCCTTCGAAGCCGTGGCCGATGAGTTGCTGGAGTACCTGCAAGGTGCCGAGGTCATCATCCACAATGCGCCGTTCGATCTGGGATTTTTGAACATGGAGCTCGCGCTGATCGGGCGCCCCGCGCTGCATGCGTGCGTGGCCAGCGTCACCGACACGCTGCTCATGGCCAAGGAAATGTTTCCGGGCAAGCGCAATTCGCTCGACGCGCTGTGCGGACGGCTCGGTGTCGACAACTCGGGGCGCAGCCTGCACGGGGCGCTACTCGATGCCGAACTGCTGGCCGAGGTCTACATCAACCTCACGCGCGGGCAGGATGCCCTGCTGATCGATGCCGGCTCGGAGACCGGCACCGGCCACAACGTCGTTGCGATCGATCTGAGCGCGATTGAGCTGCCGGTGCTGCAGGCCAGCGAGCACGAGATCGCTGCGCACGAGACGATCCTGGGCCAACTCGACAAAGCCAGCGGAAACAAGACCGTGTGGCGTCTGATGGCCTGAAAATGAGGCATAATTCAGGCCTTCCTGAAACAGATTCAGGGCGGTTAGCTCAGGGGTAGAGCACTGCATTCACACTGCAGGGGTCGCAAGTTCGAAACTTGCACTGCCCACCAAATCATTGGTAATGAAAGCAAGCACCTAGCGGAAACGTTAGGTGCTTTTTTCGTAAGCGATCTGCCAACTACACCCTAGCCCGGATATTTCACGGTATAGGTAGAAACGAGGTCGGCATTCCTCTTGGAATGTCCGTTGATATTGGTGTTCATGCGCAACCAACGAGCGAGG
>TBL_comb47_HYPODRAFT_10001115_pt1 | contig 35225 bp, 34 predicted proteins | sample TroBogypolimnion_40_FD_10682 | JGI IMG/M metagenome (IMG submission 10682)
GTGATGGTACTGGTGGCAATAGTGCTTCTTCTACCACTGGTGCTGCTGATAGTAAACCTAGTGCTGCCTTTTCTTCTGTTGTTAGGGGTAGTACTTCTCTTTCTCTTTCATGTAATACTGATTTCCATTTACTAAAAGCTAATCTTATCAGAGCTTCATTTGGATCTTCTCTTACTAGAGGTAAAAACGAACCAAGTGTAGAGCTGCCAAAGCCACCAGAGAAAGGTATAAAGCTATGTGTTGTTGAGCTAGAACTAGAGCTGGATGGAGTTGATGCTCGTGTAATACCTTCTCTGTGAATTCTTTTTAGTGAGTCAGATAATTTGGAGTAATGACCAGCAAAATATGAATAAATATAAGCTCCTGTCCCAGCTAATACAGTTAATCCAGTTAAAGTTGATGTCCAAATCGGGTGATCAACTACTGTATTCCAAACATAATTACCGACATGCCGCAAATTATCAAAGAGAGGTGTTTCTCCTTTTGCTGAGCCAGAGTTAGATGGCGATTGCGCTCCAGTTGGTATTGGCACCGCTGCTGGTGCTGTTGCTGGTGGTTGCGATGGTGGTGGAGCTGGTAGTAATGCCACCGGAACTGGTGGTGCTGTCAATGGGGCTGCTACTGGTGTTCCTACCTCTGGTGGTGTTGATGGCGCTGTTTGAGCATATTCCTCCAAAGTGATTTTTTCGTTTTTCGTAGGTAACACTACCTGGTCGTGTGATGAGCTTGCTGTGTTGTTGATAAAACCAACGCATTGAACTATATCTGCGTCGTTTGCAGTCTGTGTACTGCAGGCAGTATCTATGTAGGTTGGTACTAGATAGGTACGTTTATCAATAACAACTTCAATTCCTGTGCCTTTATCAGCTACTTTAGCGCCTTCGAGATTAGCTTCGGCATGAACATAATCACTTAACTGTTTTACCGATGGATATTGTTTTAGAACAAGCATAGCCATCGTATATACACTTCTAATTGAATCTGTTGCAGCGGTTTTTGCCGTAGTTATAGCTGTTTTTCTTATACCCATATATTTTGGTATTGCAATTGCTCCCAAAATACCCAAAACTATAATTACAACAACTAGCTCTAGTAACGTAAAACCTCTTGCTTTACGCATAGTAATTTCCTTGGAGTATTTCTATGTAGGGTGAAGCATCACTACCTCTCTTAAAAGTCGCTAATATGCATCTGGGATCATAATGTTCACATATTGCCCGATTTCGTGAAACAAGATCATAAAAACCTGTTATCGAAGCTATATTGTGCGTTACAGCTAAACCGCAACTTTGCCATACTTGTTGTGGCACAGATAAATCAATTGGTTTATTTGGTTCTAGAGTTATACCTAAATTATTTTTACTTATGGTATCGCATGTAAGTTGAGCAACCGCTGATTCAGCTCCAAAACTGTTCATACGTACCACTGTTACTTTATTAGAGTCATTTGGGTTTGGTATAATCCCCACTAATGCCCAATGTCCATGTTTATTAACTATTAAAAAAGATGGCTTATGAGAATGTCGAGTATTTGCCAATGCTTCAAGTTTGAATGCCATATTTTACCTTGAGGAAAACAGCATACCTTTTATAGAGATGTTGTTCGGTATCATACCTAACCTGTTCGCTTATCTCTCCAAACATTTTTGGTGTAATCGCTAACTCATTACCAGTACCATTAATAAAATTACGTAATTGTTGTTTAATCTGGGTAAATTGTGAAGCAGCAGTACTTGCTCTTGGAGCAGCGGCACCCGCTCTTCCCAAAGTGGCGGCACCTGCTGTTAAAGCAGCGTTTAAATTTTCCGCCATCCAAGTAGCTTCCTCGTCAGTTTCATCACTTGGCTCAAAATCACCACCTCTATTCAAACTAATAGTTTCATGATTGGCTCGATAGTGATCTCTAATTTCTGCGAATTGTTGTAACAATACCTCTATGGCATGTGGCTCTCCTCTATTGATGTCTGAAATTATATCTTGGATTCTTGTATAAAGTATTGGTAAGGGTGGTCTTATCCCTGTTATCATCATAGCAATCTCCCTTTTTTTAATTTTAGGACAATTTTAAAACGAACAAATCATTCTCATCGCATTCTATAATAACTTGGGTTCTGTCGCAATCAAAGCATGAGAGAGCTGCCAAATGAGTGTTGTCTTAACCTTACAAAATACTAGCAAAACAAAATCTATTCCAAGTAAAAAACAGTTTAAAACTTGGATGGAAAAAGCTCTTGTGCCATGCAAAAAAGATTATGAAATCACCATTCGTATTGTTGGGGTCAAAGAAATCACAAAACTAAACAAGCAATATCGTAAAAAAAATAAACCAACTAATATTATTTCTTTTAATTTTTATCCGCCAGCAAATATCAAAACCAACTTACTTGGTGATTTGGTAATATGCGCACCAGTAGTCAAGCTTGAAGCCAAATTACAGCATAAAGCTGTATTGTCTCATTGGGCGCATCTGACTATACACGGAGTTTTACATCTATTAGGTTATGATCATCAAAACGATGAGGCAGCTCAGAAAATGGAACGGTTGGAAATAAAGATTTTAAAAAACTTAGGAATAGTAAATCCGTATAAATTTTAAAAAATATTTATTGATTCAACTTTGATTTCCTCACCGAAAAATAAGCGCGTTCCTTTGGCAAAGCTTTCGGTGTAGTCAGAAACATAAAAATGATGATTGGGTTGAGTGGAAGAAAGAATTCCATGAGAAGTTAGTGTGGTATCAACTTCGCTCGCAACGATTTTTGCCGCATCAACAATATCAATTTTGTTTTTATAAAAATCAGCAATGCTTTTTTTAATCACCGGGTAATGTGTGCAGCCTAGAACTAAAGCCTCAATGTTTTGTAAGGTGGGGTGAACTAAGTATTCGGCTAAGGCAATATCAATTAGCTCGTGCTCAAAAAAACCCTCTTCAATAATAGGCACTAGTAATGGTGTGGCTAAAGCACAGAAATCAATTTGCTGCTCTAGCTTAGCAATTTTTTGATGATAACTTTGTGATTGTACCATTAATTTTGTACCGATCAATCCAATGCGTTTGTTCGCATAATTTGTGCCTAAAAAGCTAATCACTGGATCAATTACGTTAAGAAGTATAGCACGATCACCAACATAAATTTTGAGCATTTCATATGCTGCTGCCGAAGCGGTATTGCAAGCAATCAAAATTAATTTGACATTGTGTATAAGCAAAAAATCGATAATTTTTTTTGTATAGCCTTGGACGGTTTGTATGGACTTATCACCATATGGTAAATGTGCTGTATCACCAAAATAAATTATCGATTCATTTGGTAGTCGCTCGACGACAGCTTTAGTGACTGTTAATCCACCGATACCGCTATCAAAAATACCTATGGGTTGGTTTGCTTTTAAGGTTGGCATATTTAATATGAAATCAAATTGTTATAAAAATGCTTTGCATAGGACAAAAAAACAAGATAGATAGTTGAGAAATCCGGTAGGCGCAGGCTTCAGCCTGCGTTGCCGTGGCATCTACCAACGCTAGACACGCAGGCTAAAGCCTGCGGCTACCGGTGTTTTGATGCCAAATTTTATTTTTTGTCCTGTGCAAAGTAAAAAATGACTAATCTTCTTTAAATTGTAGCTGCTTATGCAAAAGCTGCAAGTTAAAAATTAGTTTGCTAATGATTCTACCTTATGTGGCCGATTAATTTTTTGTTTACTTGCATTTCATGTTATTATTTGTGAAAGTAAATTAAATATATTCCCCGCGGCTTGCCGCGGGAACAAAGCTATGGGGGTTTATCAAGTGATCGAGCCCGGGGATTTATTCCCCGGGCGAAGTCAAACAGTTAATTTTTAGGATTGATAAAATGAAAATTATAGCAATTAGATGTGTATTAGTAGTCGGATTCTCATTGGCCGTTGTTGCCTGTGCGCCAACCAGCGTTATTCCTCATACGGGAGGTATGTTTACCGTCATTTCTACCGCTTCAAGTGAGAAAAAGGCTAGCGAATTAGTTACAGACAAGGCCGAAGGCATTTGTGAGCAACAAAACACTGAGGTTACAATAATAGATCAGGACACCATATATCAAGGTATTGATAAAGACCAACAAAAATTAGTTAAACTTGCTCATGATATTTTACCTGAGAGTAAAACGGCGGGTCCATATACTCCACCCAATCATGAGTATAAGTCGACTTTAACTTTTAGGTGTGAATAGAGTTTATCCACATAAGGTTTTTGCCATGGAGGCTAGTACTGAATGTTGCCTTTTTTTATATTACCAATTAAGAAAAAGATTAATGAACGCAGTTTATTTCCTATTGTTTCTGCCGATATTTTATTAGCATCAAATCAACGTAAAACAATTATTAAAGATATACGGCAAACAGTCGATATTTCAGATGAACATTTTGATACTTTATATCAGTCCTTAATAAATAGTTTCATTGAATTTGTACAATTATTGCCTGCTAATAATGAAGCTCCACTAGGCAGTTTAATGGATAGAGGTTTGCTTAGGACTTCATTTGCCTTGCAACAGCAAAAAAATGAAGACGAAGATCACGAGCCAGATCCACTTTTAGTTTATACGCTTTTCAGCTGCGCTTTATTATTTGATGTTGGTTTTGTAACCAACGATCGTACGGTAATTATTTCTGAAAAAGATGGTACTTTTATTAAGGAGTGGCTCCCAAATAAAGGCAAGATGCAACAATCTGATGGTGACTATTACCGTGTTCGCTACGGTGGTGGTATGCCATCAGTGCTTAGTCGCCGCGTTACTCCATTGTTTGCACAACAATTAATGCCTCTGGCTGGATTTAACTGGATTGCTCAAGATCTTGATGCCTTTAATGCTTGGACTGCGATACTTAACAATGAAAAAAAGCTAGCCAATGATTTAAATTTATACTTTGATTATGCAAACAAGAAAATAGCTGATGAGCCGGCAGAAGAGTTTTTTTCTGCGATAAATATTAAGGTGCTAGAACCTGAAGAAACTGCTTTAGGAGAGGATTTTCTTGAGTGGCTCAAAGATGGGCTTGATACTGAAACAATTAGCATTAACACTTATGACTCTGATATTCACGTGATCGAAAACGGTTTGTTTTTAGAAACCCCAGAAATTATTAACAAGTTCTGCGCTCAATCGCAAAAAAATCCGATGGTAGATGCAGTATTTACGCAACTAAAAAAAATAGGTTTTATTAATTTGGATGAAACGAATGAAAAGCTTGCCACTTATACTTATAACTATGCAACCATTAATGAGCTTAAACTAATACCGGAGCAACATAAAAAACATTTAATTCGTAATGGTATAAAAGTACTTATGCCGTGCTTTATATTTTTTCTACTTGCCAAACGCTTCCATTTATCCCTGGGAAAAGATCTCAATTTTTTGAAGCGAACAAAAGAAAAACTTAAGAAAAAACTCAAAATTCTAGAAAGGCTTAAGCTTCGTCACCGAAGATTTAAAGAGCTGGTTAAAGAGATTGAAGAGGCCGCGCTATTAAAAATGAATTTAAACAAGGAAACGCTAGATGTCGCCAGTAAAGAATTCAAAAAATGGCTGAAGAAATTACAGACGCCATCTTATGGGGAGTGAGACGTCCGACTACAATTTGAAGAGTTTCATCAAAACAACGAGCGCCCCCAAGCCGGCAATCATCACGCCACCAAGCTTAACGAGCAGATCATTTTTAATTGCTTCTATCTTTAGATCTAGTTCTTTTATGTCACGTTTTAATTCAGATTTAACTAGTTCTAAATCCTTTCTAACTAGCGCTATATCCATTTTAGTTGCTAGTTTATCGTCTATGATTTCTGCCAACATTTCAGCTTGTACTTCCGCTTGTTTTTCTGGAACACCAACAGCCTTTAGCCTGTTTGCATATTGCAAGGTGTCAAAGTTTTGTTTACCCATTTTTATTACCTCCTTATTGAGCTGTTTATTTTTTTTATATGCATCGTCGTGTTGAAAAACGTCAAAAGTTGCTGCATGTGCCATGAAATATCCTCACTATTATAGCATGCAACAATTTTATCTCTAAATCCTTCTTTGTCTATACCGTACAAAAACCGAGGAGAATTTTATTTTTGTTTGTCACAGAAATTTCAATGAATTGTTTAATAAACAGCTAGCCTTTTTTCCATCTAGTTGCCCACAAAATTGCCAGAAGTAACAGCAGCCAAATATATTGGCCAAATTTTACCCATGGAGTGGCGCCGGATAAAAGTTGAATGTTTGCAGTTAAAACTGCTTGTTTAAATGCCGGCAGCTCAGAAATTATCTTTCCATTGGCATCAATGATTGCTGTAACACCAGTGCTGGTTGCTAATAATTGATAACGCCCTACCTCAAGTGAACGCATCCGCGCAATTTCTGCATGTTGTGCTGCAGCAATCGATTCGCCAAACCAACCATCTTCACAAACCGTAACTATAAGTCCAGCTCTTGGTAAATAATCTAAAACCAAATTAGCATAAGCAATTTCATAGCAAATAAATGGTGCTAGCAGAGTTTTGCCAATCAATAAATCAGGTTGGTTTTTTGCACCACTAGAAAAATCAGACATTGGAACCATAATATAATTATGTAGCCAACTCAACAGAAAACGCAGGGGTAAGTATTCGGTAAAGGGCACTAAATGACGTTTGTTATAACGTCCATCATTTGCACCAAAAGCTAAAATACCATTGGAATAATTGCCACTTTGGTTGTCATAAAAAGAGACTCCGCTCAAAATCGTAGTGTTGTGCTTTTTCGCAGCCTTAGATAATAGCTTTAAATAAAATTGCGCATCTTCAGTAAGAAGAGGTATTGCTGCTTCTGGCCATATAATAATTTTGCTGGAAAAATTTTGCGCAGTTAAAATAGTATAAGAGTTTAAAATTGATAGCCATTCACTTTCGTCCCATTTTTGATCAAGCGGAATATTGCCTTGGATCAAGCTTACCTTAATGGGAACATCTATTTTTTTGGTCCAATTAATTTTTGTGAAGGCTATGCCGCCACCCCAAAGCACTAATATTAGTAATGCTAGCATGGCTATTGATTTCATTTTTTTACGATAAAAAAACATACAAACAATCGCGCCAGCAGTTTGTGCAATTACAAAAGAAACTCCATAAACACCGAAAATTGTCGCCCATCCGCGTAGCGGTGAATCAATGTGACCATAGCCTAAAAACAACCAAGGAAAACCGCTCAAAACCCAGCCGCGTAGCCATTCTAAAATTACCCAGAGGGCGGGAAATGCTACCAGGAATTTACGCCAATCGTTCTGCGGGAATAGGCGATTTAATATATAACCCTGCAGAGCAGGATATAGCGCCAAAAATGCAATCATCAGCGCAAGAATTAATACTGCAAGTAGTATTGGTGCATTGCCAAAGTTATGAATGCTGATATAAACCCAATAAACCCCACAGCCAAAAAATGTCAAACCAAATAACCAGCCATACCAAAAAGCCAATCCAGGTGATGGAGTTCTGCTCCAAGTTAGTAGTAATAAAACCAGTGCGATTTCAGCAATTAAATAATAACCAAAAGGCGCAAAGGCTAGTGGCAAAATCGCACCAGCAAATAAAGCCACCAAGCTTAGGAATGTTTTTTTCTTTAACATATTAGGTTATATTACCTGAAATGCTAAAAAAATTGGACATAATAAATTTCTGTCCCTAAAATCAACCCATGAACAAGATATTCCAACCACAAGTGATCGAAGAAGCAGCCCAAAAATATTGGGATGAGACTCACGCTTTCGAAACCAAAGAAGATGCAACTAAGCCAAAATTTTATTGCTTGTCAATGTTGCCATATCCAAGCGGACAAATTCATATGGGGCATGCACGCAATTACGTGATTGGCGATATGATTGCCCGCTATCAAAGAATGCTGGGTAAAAATGTGATGCAGCCGCTTGGTTGGGATGCTTTTGGACTGCCAGCAGAAAACGCTGCTTTGAAAAATAAATTAGCACCATCAGAATGGACTTATAAAAACATCAAGCAGATGCGCGCTACGATTAAACAACTGGGATTTGCTATTGATTGGTCGCGCGAAGTTACTACTTGCAGCCCGGAATATTATCGCTTTGAACAGCAACTGTTTTTAAAAATGTATGCTAAGGGACTCGCCTACAAAAAAGAATCTGTGGTTAATTGGGATCCGGTTGATCAAACAGTGCTTGCTAATGAACAAGTGGTAGATGGTCGTGGTTGGCGCTCCGGTGCCTTGGTTGAGCGCAAAGAAATATCCCAATGGTTTTTGAAAATCACAGCTTATGCAGACGAATTGCTTGCCTGTTTAGATAAACTTACCGGTTGGCCAGAGCAAGTGCGTACCATGCAACGTAATTGGATCGGTCGCAGCGAAGGATTAGAACTAAACTTTAGCGTGGTTGGACGTGATGAAAAAATTACTATTTTTACCACCAGGCCAGACACGGTTTTTGGCGTAACATATTTAGCGATTGCGCCAGAACATCCGCTTGCTATTGTTGCCGCAACAACCAATGAAACTATCTCTCAATTTTTAAAAAAATGTCACAATGTTAAAGTTGCTGAGGCAGAGCTTGCAACCGTAACAACAGAAGGTTATTACACCGGATTTGATGCGATCAATCCTTTAACTGGCGAAAAAGTTTCAATTTGGGTTGCGAATTTTGTGTTGATGGAATATGGCACTGGAGCAGTAATGTCGGTTCCCGCTCATGATACGCGTGATCATGAATTTGCTAAGCAATATAATTTGAGAATTAAACAAGTAATAAAACCAATTGATGATAATGCTTGGGATTTTAATAAAGCTGCTTTTACTGATAAAGGAATTTTAATTAATTCAGGAGAATTTTCTAATTTAAATTTTGATCAAGCTTTTAATGCTATCGCCGAACATGTTATTAAAACCAAACAAGGAGAGCGCAAAATCCACTATCGTCTGCGTGATTGGGGCGTTTCGCGGCAACGTTACTGGGGTGCGCCCATTCCTATAATTAACTGTGAAAAATGTGGTGCGGTTCCAGTTCCAGAAAAAGATTTGCCAGTTGTATTACCCGAAGGGATCAAGTTAACGGATCCACGTTCGCCACTGCATACTTTGAAAAGTTTTCTTGAGACAACTTGTCCAAAATGTGGTGGTTTCGCCACGCGGGAAACTGATACCTTTGATACTTTTGTGGAATCTTCGTGGTATTACGCGCGTTACTGTTGCTCTGATCAAAAAAATGCAATGTTTGATGCGCGCGTCGACTATTGGATGCCAGTTGATCAATATATAGGTGGTATTGAACATGCAGTCATGCATCTTTTGTACGCACGCTTCATTTATAAAATTATGCGTGATGAAGGTCTAGTAAAAGGCGACGAACCTTTCAACCGATTATTAACCCAAGGGATGGTGTTGAAAGACGGCTCTAAAATGTCTAAGTCAAAAGGCAATACAGTTTCGCCGGAAGAGCTTGTTGCTAAGTATGGTGCTGATACCGCGCGCCTGTTTACGATTTTTGCTTCGCCGCCAGAGCAATCGTTTGAGTGGTCAGATGGCGGAGTTGAAGGCGCTTATCGGTTTTTAAAGAAACTTTTTTCTTTTGCTGTAGCTCACGAAGAAATAATAATTTCTTACAATAAACATTCTAAAGACCCAGCCGAAAATCAAAATGCGCAGGGTATAAAATGGCGCAGGAACATTCATGTCATATTACAACAAGCAAATGCCGATATGCAGCGTTTGCAGTTAAATACCGTTGTTTCAGCTGCTATGAAACTTTTGAACTTATTGCAAGATATTCCAAGCACTACCAATGAAGCTATAATTTATGAAGGATTTAGTATTTTGCTCCGTTTACTAAACCCAATTACTCCGCACATTGTTCACCATTTGTGGCGCGAATTACAATTTTCAGGAGATGCTTTAGATGCTAAGTGGCCGCAAGTTGATTTAAATGCACTCAAGCAAGATTTCCTTGAATTAATAGTGCAAGTAAATGGCAGGGTTCGTGGTAAAGTAACAGTGCCAGCAGATGCTGATGCGAAAGCGATTCAGGAAATTGCAGTTGCCAATGAAAGTGTTGCAAAAATAATTGGATCAGCGGCAATTAAAAAAATTATTTTGGTACCCAAAAAATTGGTGAATATTGTTGTTTAAAACTACTATGTCAAAATTTTATATTAATATTTTAAATTTATTCCCCGCGGCTTGCCGCGGGAACAAAGCAATGGGGGATTCCCAAGGGGGAGAGGCGCAGCTCTCCCCCCTTGGGCGAGCACGGGGATTTATTCCCCGTGCGAAGTCAAACAGTTTAATCTTAATAACCGTCTTTTTTCTATCTGGTTGCGGTTTTACATTGCGTACGGCGCAATCTCTGCCACCACAATTACATCAAGCCTATTACCAAACTGACAACCCATATGGCCAGTTTGAAATTGCTTTTAAGAGAGCCCTAAAAGCTTCCAGTGTTGTTTTATTAGCGGAGCCTAATGCAACTGCACTGATTTTACATGTTACTTCTAGTTATGCTCAGACTACAGCCAGCTCCATTTCAAGTTCTTCAGGGCGTGTTTATAATTTAAATTATACTGCCACAATCAGTATTAATGATGCTTCTGGCAAATTACTCTTATCTTCGCAAACAGCTAGTGCGACACGGGATATCACACTACAGCGTAATGAGTTGCCCGAAGTAAGTGCGCAAGTTGAAATTGTAAAACAAGAACTGTTGCAAGAACTTGCTACTAAAATATTAAACATTCTATGCGCTAAAAAAACTTTTCAAGCTTTAGCACAATAAACCGAATGAAAATTCAACTACAGCAACTAGCACAAAATCTTACTGAAAAAATAGCGCCATTATATTTAATTAGTGGCGATGAATTTTTGTTGGTACAAGAAGCTTGTGATGCTGTGCGGCAGCATGCTATTGCTAAGGGTTTTGATGAACGTGAAACTTTTTATGTTGAATCCGGGTTTAACTGGGAGAGTTTTTTAAATAGTACCAATAATTTTTCGTTGTTTAGTGGGCGCACCTTAATTGAATTACATCTTAAAAGTAAGCTTACTGATATGGGCAGCAAAATTTTACAAAACTACGCCCAAAAGCCAGCGCCAGATAAAATTATAGTAATCATTGCGGACAAATTAGATGCAGCGCAGCAAAAAACTGCATGGTTTAAGGCAATTGATGCTCATGGGGTTGTGTTGCCAATTTGGCCAATTGATGCAGCCCAGCTGCCACTTTGGATTAATAAACGCCTCCAGCTAGCAGGATTAAAAACTGACGGCCAGGGAATTAAATTATTAGCTGATCATGCTGCCGGTAATTTACTAGCCGCGGCTCAAGAGATTGAAAAACTACGCTTGCTCTATGGTAGTGGCAATTTAACCGCCGAACAAATTGTTTCTGTAATCACAGATAATGCTCGTTTTAATGTGTTTAATTTGCTCGATACCGCGCTTGCCGGAAAAACAGCTTTAGTAATTCGTATACTTAATAATTTAAAAACTGAAGGTGTTGAACCAACTATCATTTTATGGGCAATTGCGCGTGAATTACGTTCGTTGATTGATATAAGTTTTGCGCTGCAACAAGGAACCACTTCTGAACAAGCTTTGGCCAAGGTTTGGAGTAATCGCAAAATTTTAGTAAAAAAAGCTTTAGTGCGACATGATCTTGCTGGTCTACAAGGTTTGCTCAAACAAGCCGCCCAAGTTGATTACATAATTAAAGGTGCGGATAATCAGCGTATATTATGGCATGAACTCAATAAAATTTATTTTGATTTTTCAAGTTAATGTTTTGATTTTTTTCTTGTTTAGGTTTTTCAACACCAAATGTTTTGAACTTCTTAGCAAGCTCAATAATGCTTTGTTCAACGACCCAGTTGACGGTGTTTTTTTGATAAGAGCCATCAGGTAGTCTTATGCCTGCTGCTTTACCTGTTAACAATGGGATGCCTTCGTCAATAGTTGCAATAGCATAAATGTGAAATTTTCCTTTTTTTACTGCTTCGATTACCTCTTCGTGGAGCATTAAATTTTTGATGTTGCTTTCAGGCATAATTACTCCCTGTTTTCCCGTAAACCCAAAAATTTTACACACATGATAAAAACCTTCAATTTTTTCATTAACACCACCAATTGCTTGGATTTCACCGTGTTGATTAACTGAACCGGTAATGGCTAGATCCTGGCGCAGTGGATAACCGCTGATACTGGAAAGTAATGCGTAAATTTCAGCTGCCGATGCACTATCACCATCAACCTCTTCATAGACTTGTTCAAAAGTGATGCTGGAGGAAAGTGCAATTGGTGCGTGTTGTGCATATTTGCCACCAAAATAGCCGGCAATAATTAGCGAGCCTTTGTTATGAATATGGCCGCCAAGCTCTATTTCTCTTTCAATATTAATTATGCCAGCATTGCCTACGTAGGTTCGTGCAGTGATTCTTGAAGGTTTACCAAATTGATAGTCGCCAAGAGTTAACACGGAAAGACCATTGATTTGGCCAATGGCTTTATTTTTGGTGCTGATTTTGATAGTTTTTTCTGCAATCATTTCACTAATAATTTCTTCCAGATGATTGGAACGATAAACTTTTTCAGTGAGTGCTTTTTGAACATCTTGGGCTTTTACTAATTTATTATTATTTTTTTCAGCCCAATAACAAGCTTGGCGTGTAATGTCAGCTATATCGCCAAATTTTATGGTTACTCTTTTTTGATGTTCAACCAAGCGCGCGCCATACTCGACTATTTTAGCCACACCTGCTGGTGTAAAATGTTTTAAATTTTCTTCGCGACAAATCATGCCAATGAATTCTGCATACTGATAAGGAGTTTTATCATTCCAGTCCATGTGGCTAGCAAAGTCCACTTTTACCTTAAACAATTCTTTAAATTCTGAATCAAGCTCGTTAATCATGTAATAAAGCATTGGATCTCCGAGCAAAATAACTTTTACGCTTAGCGGAATTGGTTCTGGCTCTAAAGTTTTAGTAATAAACGCTCCTAAAGTTTCGATCATGCTTTCAATCACGATTTCCTTGCTTTTTAGTGCACGTTTTAATATTTCCCAAGACAATGGTTTTTTTAAAAGATCTAACATGTCTAGAACTAGATAGCCGCCATTAGCGCGATGCAGAGCTCCGCCTTTAACCATGCGAAAATTAGTTACTAATGTGCCAAACATTCCTTGTTGTTCAATTCTACCAATTAAATTTGGTCCAATTGGGTTTTTTTCGAAAATAACAGGAGCACCTACAGATTTGCTATTATCAACAATTAAATTAACACGGTATTCTTCGAAGGTTGGTTCAGATTCGTTTAACATCAAAAAACGCTCTTGCATCGACATGTTTTCTGTTTGTTTAATGCGCTTAAAGGTTTGGACATTTTTCAGTAGATGTTCGCGTATCTGAGATAAAAAAGTAATGACGTTTTTATATTGGTTGTACTTCTCTTTTAAAGTAGCAATCATATGGTTGACAGAAAATGAGATGACGCGTTGGTCTAACTCCAACATTTTTTTTTGAACTTCTTTTTGAGAATGTTCAAATTTTTTCACGGATTCGTGCAGTTCGTTAATAATTGTTTCTTCGTTGAGTTTGATTTTTTTACGATCTTTTTCTTCTAGCTTAGCTAGTTCTTCTGCGGTGAGTACTTTGCCATTGAAAACTGGTAGTACGGTAAAGCCTTGTTGTGATTGAGTTAGTTGAAACCCATGCGCGTCAGTTTTTTTTGCTAGTTGTTGAAATAGTTCTTCCGTGTGAGTACGGAATTTTTTTTCAATTGCCGCGTGTTCATGTTCATAGCTTTCAGCTTCAAAGGCCTTTGGTACTTCTGTTTTAAGTGCTAAAACCAGCTGATCCATGTCATTACGAAATTCATATCCCTTGCCGGCTGGTAGCTGCATTTTTTTGGGTTTATCTCTAGATTCGAAGTTGTTAATGTAGAGCCAATCAGGTGGTGTTGGTTTGATTTTTGCTTCTTTTTCTAGATGTTTGAGGATAACTGTATTTTTACCAGTACCAGTTGGTCCCAGTGCATAAATATTAAATCCATGATTCTTAATTTCTAAGCCAAATGTCAAAGCATGGACAGCGCGATCTTGGCAGATAATTTTTTTTATATCAGATAGATCCTCAGTGCTTTTAAATCTAAGTTTTTTTAGGTCACAAATACGTCGTAATTGAGATGATGCCAGCGGTTTAATTGTTTTCATGCTTCCATTCCTTATTGAGTTAACCTATTAATTTTTATGATGTTACATCAAGAAAAGCATACATGGCTAGCTTATAATTTATGATGTAACTTTTTTCTGTATTTTAATACTAAATTTGTTATAATAAAAAACAAACTAATATCGAATAATTCAAAATAAAATCAAATACCTATAAAATATTTAAAAATGGAGCGTATTTATGTATAAAAAATGGCAAAAACTCACATATTTTTGTAGCAAAGTAACGTTAGGGGTCTTCAGTTTGATTATGAATGTCTATGCTTCTGAAACTGGTTTGCCATGGGAAGGGCCATTACAAAAAATCACGGCGTCACTTACTGGACCCGTAGCAAAAGTTGTGGGTGTGGTTGCAATTGTGCTTGCTGGTTTTGGTATCGCTTTTGGTGAATCTGGTGGTTCGATGCGTCGTATTTTGCAGATTGTTTTGGGACTATCAATTGCTTTTACTGCTTCAAGTTTGGTTGCAAGTTTGTTTGGTTTTTCCGGTGGAGCAATGTTTTAAATGAGCACGCCCGGCTATCGTATCAGGCTACATAATTCATTAACTACACCGATTATGCTTGGCGGTGTACCGCGCCAATTTGCTATTCTCAATTGGACTATTTGTGCGGCTTTGGTGCTCGGGATGAGAGCTATTTATTTATTTCCATTATTTATTATGTTTCACGTCGGTGCGGTATTTTTTGCAAGAAAAGACCCATATTTTTTTGAAGTAATATTGCGACATTTGAGACAAAAAAGATTTTATAGGGTTTAATTATTTATATATTTGGTAGGCGCAGGCTTTAGCCTGCGTTTGTTGTGATATCTACCGATTCAGGGTACGCAGGCTAAAGCCTGCGCCTACCGGAACGTGGTGCGTGCATATAGTACAGTAATTATGTTTAATATAGCAGAATATCGTCAAAGTTCAGATCGTCTAGTGGATTTGCTTCCATGGGCAGCCTTGGTTGCTAGTGGTGTTGTCTTAAATAAAGATGGATCTTTTCAAAGGACTTTACGCTTTCGTGGTCCAGATTTGGAATCTGCTACTGAGCCTCAATTAGTTGCCGCAGCCGCAAGATTAAATAATGCGCTTAAACGTTTTGGTTCTGGTTGGGCACTTTATATAGAAGCTAGGCGTCAGCTTTATGCTTCCTATCCAGAAAAATGTTATTTCCCAGATCCAGTAAGTTTACTTATTGAAGCTGAGAGGCGTGAGAAATTTTCTAATATCGGTGAAAATTTTGAAAGCAAATATTATTTAACCCTGCAATTTTTATCTGCTCCGCAATCAGCCTCTAAAATTGGCAAATTAGTAATTTCTCAACCAGAACTTGCTGTCGAAGATTATAGAAAAAGTTTAGATTTATTTATTGCTACCACCCAGCGTTTTTGCGATATTTTACAAGATTTTATGTTCGAGGTGGAATTTTTAAATGATGCTGAAACCCTAACCTATTTGCACTCAACCATTTCGTCCAAGCAACAACCAATTGCTATACCTGAAATTCCGATGTATCTGGATTCATTTTTAGCGGATACGCCGCTACTTGGCGGTATCGCGCCACAGCTTGGTGATTACCATTTACGTACAGTAACAATTTTAAGTTTTCCAGCATCAACCATGCCGGCCTTGCTCGATCAATTAAACCAATTACCCATTTGCTATCGTTGGGTTACGCGTTTTATTCCGCTGGATAAACAAGAGGCAGAGGCACAATTAAAACGTTATAAACGCCAATGGTTTGCTAAGCGCAAGGGATTGTTAAATTTAGTGCAGGAAATTTTTACCAAAACTGAAACTCAGTTGCTGGATACGGCAGCAGTAGAAAAAGCTAAAGATGCTGATAGCTCATTAAAAGAGTTGGCAGAAGATTATGTGTCATTTGGCTATTATACTGCTACGGTAACAGTTATGGATCGCGATCTACAGCGAACGAATGAAATGCAGCGTGAAGTAGAGCGCGTGATTAATGGTTTAGGGTTTACGACCATTGCTGAAACTTTTAATGCAGTTGAAGCGTGGCTATCGTCATTGCCAGGCCATGCTTATGCCAATATACGCACTCCATTGTTACATAGCTTAAACTTGGCCCACTTAATGCCATTTTCTGCTATTTGGTCAGGACCGGAAAATGATGCTCATTTAAAAGCTCCTCCATTAATGTATGTTCATACTCATGGTCGTACGCCGTTTCGGTTAGTAAATCATGTTGGTGACGTTGGCCATCAAATGATTATTGGTCCAACCGGAGCTGGTAAATCAGTATTGTTGACATTGATGGCAGTGCAATTTCGTCGTTATCAAAATGCTCAGATTTTTATATTTGACAAGGGTGGTAGCTTTTTAGCAACCACAGCCGGAGTTGGTGGTGGTTATTATGAACTGGGAACTGGTTATGAGGGTTTGGCGTTTCAACCCTTGGCGGCAATTGATCAAGAAATGGAGCGTGTTTGGTCGGCAGAGTGGATTTATGGATTGCTTGCTAATGAAAAGATCACTGTAACGCCGGACATAAAGCAAATGGTGTGGGAAGCTCTAACCTCGCTGGCTCATATGCCACAGCATCAACGTACTATGACAGGTTTATGTGCTTTGATTCAAAGCAATACGCTACGTCAAGCATTGCTAACTTATACTTTAAATGGCCCGTTTGGACATTTACTTGATGCTGATAATGAGCAAACATGCGATGACGTTTGGCAATGTTATGAAATGGAAGGGTTAATGAATACGCCGAGTGTAATCGGCCCAGTTTTGAGTTATTTGTTTCATCGGCTAGAGAAACGTTTTACCGGTATTCCCACTTTGTTGATTTTAGATGAAGCTTGGCTCTATTTAGATCATCCGGTTTTTTCTGCTAAGATCCGCGATTGGTTAAAAACATTGCGTAAATTTAATGTTAGTGTCATTTTTGCCACGCAATCGATCGAAGATGCTTTAGCGACGCAGATTTCGTCGGTATTGCTTGAGTCTTGTCCATCACGTATTTTGTTGCCAAATGATCGTATCTTGGAGCCAAATGTGCGCTCCTCATACGAAAAACTTGGTTTAAATGAACGTCAGTTGCAAATTTTATCGATGGCAACACCCAAACAGCAATATTATTATCAATCTCGTTTAGGAAATAGATTATTTAATATAGAATTAGGGCCAATAGCGTTAGCATTTTGTGCCGCTAGCCGTTCTGAAGATAAGTTTTTGGTTAGAGAATTATTGAATGAATTTGGACGAGAGAATTTTTTGGCAGAGTATTTAAAGGCTAAGAATCTTGAATGGGCAGTAGAATTGTATAAGAAATTTTGAGGATTTAAAAATAAATCTACGCGTCGAAGACGTAAATGCTTCACCAGCCCAGCCTAAGCCTCGCGCTGTTTGCGAGGCGCAGGGCTGGGTTAATGTGGGAATTGAGTGAAATTTACCAGCCTAAGATTCGCGTTGTTTGCGAATCGCAGGGCTGGGTTAATGTGGGAATTGAGTGAAATTTACCAGCCTAAGATTCGCGTTATTTGCGAATCGCAGGGCTGGACGAAATTTAATAAGAAATAATTATGAAAAATCCATTTAAAAAAGAAGTAGCAAATTACAAAGGTGATGAACCGATTACGCCATATCAACGGGCGCAGCAAGAGTGGGATTTGCGAATTGGATCGTCGCGTGTCCAGGCTAGAAATTGGCGTATTTGCACGTTTTTTTCATTATTGATTGCAATAGCGCTTGCTTGGGGGTTGGTATTTGTTTTAACTAGTCATAAAGAAAAAATTTTTATTGCACAAGTAACCACCGAAGGACGCGTGATTAACGTATCGCCGCTTGTGGTTCGTTATCAACCAAATGAAGCGCAAAAAGAATATTTTATTGCTCATTTTATTGAATTAGTTCGGACTCTAACGCTTGATCCAGTGGCCGTAAAACAAAATTGGATAAATGCTTACAATTTCCTCAGTAGCCGTGGTGGCGAACGCTTTAATACCTATTTTAAAGGGAACAATCTAGTTTCACTATTGGGTAAAAAAACTATTACGCTGCAAATTACCGATATTAATCCAGTGAGTACCAACACTATGCATGTACGTTGGACTGAAACTATTGTTAATACAAATGGTCAGGAAGAAGGTAAGAAAAATTATAGTGGTATTTTCACTATTGTGATAAAACAGCCGACGACACGCGAAGAGATTTTGCGTAATCCGCTTGGTATATACATTGTAGATTTTAATATTTCTTCACCGAAATGATTTTGGCGTGGTAGTCGCAGGCTTTAGCCTGCGTTCAAGATTACGCAGGCTAAAGCCTGCGGCTACCGAATTATTGTATTTTTTTGAGGTTTAATTATGAAGTGTAAAATTATCACATTGGCTTTAGTGTGCGCATCTTTATGTGCGTGTCAAAATCTTAAAGCTGAAAAAAATGTTGATCCTGGTCCTAGCTCTTATTCGCTAGCAGCAAATACTGGCAGTGGTCCAAAGCGTGTTGAGTATGTTCCAGTGCCAATGCCAGGGCAATTTATGGCTAAAAAAGCCCAGAAATCTGAGCGGTTGACTGGTGAAGCAGCTATTAATGCTGCCAATAAAAAGGCAATGAAACAGCCAAATTCTGGAGAATACATTAATTCCATAATGACCTTTGATTATATGGAAGGGGCTCTTTACCAAGTTTATTGCGCACCACTTAGCGTCACTGACGTGCAATTTCAAAATAATGAACACATAGTGGCGGTAGGGGCTGGTGATACTACGCGTTGGGTTGTCACTAAGGCTTCTAGTGGTATTGGTGCTAACAAACGTGAGCATTTGTTCATTAAACCGTTCGATGAAGAGCTAACTAATAGTTTGGTAATAACCACAGATATGCGTACTTATCATCTAATGTTGCATTCGACGAGTAAAACTTATATGGCTTCCGTAGCGTGGCGCTATCAGGATAGTGAAGGAGGCATGCTAACAGCTTTTGATGATAACTTATCTGATGGCGGTGGTGATGTAGCTAATACTATCGACGTTAGTCGTTTGCGATTTAATTACCTATTGAAAAAAACAACAAAAGGCCCACTGCCGGATTGGTATCCGAAGATGGTGTTTAACGACGGCAACAAAACATACATTAAATTCCCAGCACAAATGCAGGAAGCGCCTAATTTGTTTATTGGAACCGGTAAAAATAATCAAGTGGTTAATTATCGTGTTCAAGGTGATTACTATGTTGTTGATAACGTGATTTATTGGGCGCAGTTATGTAGTGGGCCGGATAATAGTACGATTGTACAGATATCACCTAAAAAATAAAATTTAAATAAAATATGCAAGATAAAGCTAAATTGGAATTACGCGCAAAGCCCACGCAGCCAGTGCAGGTTAACAGGCCTGTGGTTCTTGCAATAGTTGCGGTAGTAGGTCTTGCTGTATTGCTTGCAATAATTCAGGCGTTTAATGTAACGACGCATGTTAAGGACCATGGCGGTACTATTAAAGCAACAACCGATAAGCCATTGGCGCTTAGCTCCGAATTAAAGGATTTGCCGAGTAGCTATAGTGATGTTAATGGTATTCAAAGATATTCCTCGGGTGGATCGCAAATAGGGGAGATGACAAAGTTGCAGCAGCAGCTCAATGAGTTAAAAGATGCATATGGGCTGTTAGAACAGCAGTTGCAAGCTAATAAGCATGTTCCAGAGCGCCCAGCTAAAAATGAGAAAGATGAGGCCGCTAGAATTAGTAGTATGGTTTTTCCTGGTGTGGGTAGCGGAGCTGAAAATTTAATTGGTGCAGATACTGATAAAAGCGGCCGTACTCCTTTTGGACAGGCGTCTAGTAATAAAACCGGTGATTTGGTTGCAACCCAGCAGCAAGCAGATCTTTTTGAAAAAGAGGGTGAAAACAAGCAAAGATTGGCGGTAATGAAGGCAGTAGTAGACAAGGATAAGCCTGATGAAATTTATGACTTGCACAGTATAATTAAACCATTTTCGAAGTATCAGATTCAGGCTGGTACTATAATTCAAGCTACATTGATTACTGGTATTGATACATCACTGGCAGGAACAATTGTTGCTCAAGTACGCCAAGATGTTTATGACACAGTTACGGGTAAGCATTTGCTTCTTCCTAAGGGCTCTAAGCTATTGGGAGAATATGATTCACGTGTTTCTTATGGCCAACGTCGCATTTTGATGTTTTATACCCGTATAATTCGTCCTGATGGTACTTCAATTCTGTTAGGTAGGCCAAGCGGTGCTGATATGCTAGGTCAAGCAGGTGTAGAAGGTAATGTCGATAATCATTGGGCGCGGGTTTTAGGTGCGGCAACAATTTCGACCCTTTTAAGTGTTGGTACTACTGTTTGGGCAAACCAAGGTGTCAACAATCTTAACAATCAAACAACGGGTAAACAAAATGCAGCTGCAGGAGCGGCGTCGGAGTTTAGTGGTGTCGGGAAAGAGTTGACTAGTAAAGCAATTAATTTGGCTCCTACTATAACGTTAGAGCCTGGCCGTCAGTTTATTATTACGGTAAAGAAAGATATGGTGCTATCACCGTATAAATCTAGGCGTTAATACAACTCTATGAAATTATCTTTTCTAAAGCCATTTTACTTTTTGTTGATCATCACAGTTTTTTTGGCAGCAAATGCTTTTGCTGCTCCTCCTGGTAAGTCTGAATCTACTCAACCACCACTACCTAAAATAGAAGAGCCTGTCCCAGCCCCAGTAGGTACTCAAGAGAAAGAAAAAGATAGCAAAATATCTAAAGCCTTTTTTGAAAATGCTACCTATGAAGATTTAGCACCGCAAGATGAAGAAGTATTGTTCGATGAAAGTTTTTTAGGGACATCAACTGTTCACCCAACTACTATCAATAACACCACTATTGATGTTGGTGCGATTACTCTAATTCAATCTACTTTTTTAGGTAATCTTAATAAGGCGTTTTCTACGGTAGCAACCTACGCACTTAATTTGTTGTATTTATTTGCTGTATTGGAATTGGTGGTTTTTGGTATTGTTTGGGCGCTGCAACGTGATGTTGGTTGGGACAAATTGTTTTTTAAAATTATTAAAATAGGTTTGATCTTTTTTATTATTCAAAATTATCAATATCTGCTTGAAACAATTATGCATAGTTTTGAGCGATTAGCCGGTGTGGTAGTTAGCAATGCTGGCGCGGCTAAATATGTTTTTAATCCAGCTAAAATCTGGCAGTATGGCTATGATTCTGGGGTGCATTTGCTGCAACTTTCAACTCTAGGGAATAATTATGGTTTGGCAATGATTCAGGTAAGTCTGGGCATGGGAATTCTGCTGGCTTTTGGTTTGCTTGGCATTCAAATGGTTTTACAAATGATTAGTTTCTATGTGGTATCTTTGGGAGCTTTAATTTTATTGCCATTTGGCGCATTTACTCTAGGGCGAGGCATGTTTGATAAGGCTGTGCAGACCGTTTTTCAAGCAGGCATTCGCTTAATGGCTTTGATTATAATTATTGGTATTGCTGTAGTTATATGGGATGGTTTTCAATTAATTGATATGGCGACGACCACCAACTTTAATATTAATCAACCACTGGGGTTATTTTTTACAGCATTGCTATTTTGTAGCTTAGCGTTTTATTTGCCTAGGATTTTGAGTCAAGCAGTTGGTAGTTTTAGTCATGATTTCCTTGATGGTGCTTCACCAGCGCCAGTTGTAATACATGAATCTGGAGCTGCGTCGATTAGTATGGATACAGGAGGAGCGAGTGATATGCGCGCTGCAACTGCGATCGAAGCTTCTGGTGCATCAGCGAGCGGGTATACTGGTGGTGAAAGAGGAGAAATTAGCGCAGCTGCTGCAGCACCAGTTTCGGTGAATGTTGCACCGGCAGGTGGTAGTATGGAAGCCAAAATGGCTAGAGAAGCAATGGCCCAAGCAAGTTATTTATCAAAAAGTGTTTCCGAAAGCACCGTAAAGAAAATTAAGGAAGCGGTTTTGCAAGCAGTAAAAGAAAAAAAGTGAAAAATGCCCCATACCAGGTAGGCGCAGGCTTTAGCCTGCGTTTAAAACTTAGGAAGTTCTATCCTTTGTTTTTTAGTTTAATCTTTATAAGTCTTCTTGCCATTACCGTTAATATTATTAAAAAATTCGGCTACCATGTAACTTACTCTGCAACAGCAAGTATGCCTCAAGGTTTTTATTTGGTAGTGCCAACTAAAAAAACCACACGTTATGATATTGTAGAGTTTATACCACCAAAAACGATACTTGATTTTGCTCGAAATCTTCATTGGATACCGGAAAGCGGTTTAATAATAAAATATGTTTTTGCCATTCCTGGTGATGATGTTTGTGTGCGTAGTGAGGCAATTTGGATCAACAATAAAAAAATAGGGAAGGTTTATCGAGCTTATGCATTTGAAAAATTACTGCCACAAACGAAAATTTGCGGTAAACTTAAAGACGATCAGTATTTGCTTTTAAGTACCAAGAGAGAACGCTCATTTGATGGAAGATACTTTGGTGCTATTTCATCGCGTAATATTTTAGGGCGTGCGGTACCTATTTTTATTACTAATACGTAAGCTATGTCTCTGGGGTATGCTTGTTGTGGAGCTTATACCCTTCGAGAATTGAATTTAGGCGCGAAGTCAAGCTACTAGCGCCCGCAGTTTACTTTTTCGTAAATGAGGAGCGCGAGTAGCGCAGACGACAAAGCATAAATTAAATTATCGAAGGGTATATGCACGAAACTAAAACTACTAGACGCCACCTTGACATGCTTACTACCTCTTTGGGTAGTGATATAGCGACGCTTTTAGAAAATCCTGATGTTATTGAAATAATGCTTAACCCTGATGGCAAATTGTGGGCAGAAGCATATGGCAAGGGCAAATATTTTACCAATATTATTTTTAATCCCAAACAAGCTACCAATATTATTAAATTAATAGCTGCATATCATCAAGAAATTGCCGATTATGAGCATCCTGAAGTTGCTTGTGAGTTACCAGAGTCGCGATCAAGGTTTCAAGGTTGGTTGCCGCCAGTAGTTGTTGCTCCAACATTTACTATTCGTAAGCGTGCAGTACGTATTTTTACTTTGGATAATTATGTTGAGAGTGGAAGTTTAACCAGTGAGCAAGCAGAGCAATTGCGTATCTCAATTAAAGAACGTAAAAATATTTTGGTTGCTGGTGGTACAGGTTCTGGCAAAACCACTTTTGTTAATGCTCTTTTGTATGAGTTAAAAGATTGTAAAGACAGAGTCATAGTGCTTGAAGATTTACCAGAACTACAAATTGCCGTTGCTGATTGTGTAAAGCTCATGGCAACAAATGAGGTTTCTATGCGTGATTTGGTTAAAGGCGTTTTGCGTATGCGTCCTGATCGCATTATTATTGGTGAGGTACGTGATGGGTCAGCGCTTGAATTATTAAAAGCTTGGAATACAGGCCATCCAGGAGGTATTTGTACTATTCATGCTAATAGTCCTGAGGCAACAATTTCGCGGTTAGAAGATTTGGTGCATGAAGTCGTCAGTGTCGTTCCTGCGCATCTAATTCGGGAAGCGATCGATCTTATTGTATTTATGCAGCGTGATCATGCGGGGAATTATAAGGTTTCTAGTATTGCAGAACCAGTATATTAGAAACAAAAAAAGCGACACCCATAGATACATGAATGTCGCTTAACTAACTAAATGAATTAATAACTTTTATTCAATTGCTAGCACATCTTCAGCTTGTGGCCCTTTTGGTCCCGGTTTAACCGTGAACTCAACTTTCTGTCCTTCATTTAAAGAACGATAGCCATCTCCGCGAATTGCACGATAGTGAACAAAAACATCTTCTCCACCTTCCACTTGAACAAAACCATAACCTTTGGCGGCATTAAACCATTTAACAACGCCTGTAACACGATCTGCCATAAATAATAACCCTTTATAAAAATTAAAGAAAATAAACCTGTGCAATAAGTAAATCACTGCACATTGAAAATAATACCACAGTTGCTAGTTAAATGAAAACAATATTTTTAAGGTCGATTTAAGCTGGGTGTGGTCAAATAATAATCTAATACCTTTCTTGCAACTTGTGGTGCGGTAGTGCTGTTTTCTGTTACTACTGCAATTGCAATTTTAGGGTTTTCCACTGGTGCAAAAGCGATAAATAAATTGTGATTGCGTAAATATTTTGGAAGCTTCAAGTCACTTTCTGGATCTGGGTTTTCATTAACGATTTTGTGGTGAAATAATTGACCGCCGCCAGTTTTAGCAGCAACAGTATATTCTGGAATTGACCCAAAACGAGGACGCGCCGTACCCATTGGACTTGTTATAACTCCTTGCATAGCATCAATTACAATGTCCCAATTTTTTGAATGGTTAAGTGTTACGGGGGGCATGGTAATTGCTTCTTGTTTTATTAATGCGCCGTCTTGGTTTTTAGTAATAAGTAACAAATGTGGTTGGAAGCGTTTGCCATGCATAGCAATTGCTGCTACGCCACTGGCTAATTGTAATGGTGTCGCTGACATAAAGCCTTGACCAATACTTGAAATAACCGTATCACCAATATACCAATGCGTGCCTTTGTGGCTTGCTTTCCATTTTGGCGATGCAATAACTCCAGAATTTTCTTCAGCGATGTCAATTTTAGTTTTACTGCCAAAACCAAAACGCGTTAAAATATCATCGATTTTTTCTATACCAAGTTTGAGAGCAAGCGTATAAAAAAAAGTATCACAGGAAACAATGATTGCTTTGGTGACATTAACTATACCATGACCGTGATATACCCAATCACGATAAGGACGTTTGACGTTTGGTAGTTTAAACCATCCTGGATCTGAAATTTTAAAATTTGATGTAATTGTTCCTGTGTCTAACCCTTGCAGAGCAATGAAGGGTTTTATGGTCGATGCAAGTGGATATGAACCAAGAGTTGCGCGATTATACATTGGCTTGTCGCTAGAAGATTGTAATTCATTAAAAGTAGTGCTATCAATGCCACTAGCAAATAAATTTGGATCAAAACTCGGGAAGCTAACTAGTGCCAATACTTCTCCATTATTGGGATTAATAGCAACCACGGCACCCCGTTCTGTGCCTAATGCATCTTGAGCAGCTTGCTGCAATTTGCTATCGATGGTTAAAAATAAAGTATTACCCGGTATTGGCTGAATGGTTTTTAGGATACGAACAATGCGACCTGTAGCGCTAACTTCAGCAACTTTATAACCAGTTTTACCGTGGAGTTGTTTTTCGTAATATTTTTCAATACCAATTTTACCAATAAAATGGGTGGCGCTATAATTGCTCGTGTCAATAGTTTTTAATTCTTGTTGATTAATTCTGCCGACATAGCCTAGGGCACTAGCCATTATTTTCCCAAGTGGGTAATGGCGAATCATTTGGGTTTCCACGACCACACCTGGAAAACGATATTGGTTTAAATAAAAAGTTGCGACTTCCTCTTGGGTAAGTTTAAATTTTATCGGTACATGCTCGAAACGACGCCTTTGTTTCAAGGCCTTGTTAAATTGCTGGATGTTGTCAGGAGTAATATTAATAATAGTTTTGAGTGTGTCGATAGTATTGTTAGTACTTTGCATCAATTCTGGAATAATGCTAAGGCTAAATAATGGTAGATTTTCTGCAAGCAGTACGCCATTGCGATCGTAAATTAAGCCACGATTAGATTCAATTGGCAAAAAGTCTAGTTGATTATGTTCTGATAAATTTGTATAAAATTTATATTGTAGAATTTGCAAATTGAATAGACGAGCAATTAATATGATGATTAATACGATGATTAATAATACCGCTTTAATTACGCGACTTTTGAATTGATTTTTTTCTTGTTTATAATTTTTTAGACGACGGAGGTGGAACACGTTATCAATTCCTATGGTAGGGATGTTTGTTAATTATAGACCAGGCACGGTAGATTTGTTCGGCAATAAAAATTTTAACTAGTTGATGGGGTAAGGTAAGTTTAGATAATGACCAGATTGCTTGTGCTTTTTGTAGGCACTCTGGTGATAGTCCATCTGGTCCGCCGATTAAAAGGCTAATATCTTGTTGTTCATTGTGCCAGATATCTAGCTTCTTTGTTAGTTCTAGAGTTGTCCATTCCCTGCCGTGTTCATCAAGCGCGATAATTAAAGTATTTTTTGGTGCAGCAGCCAGCAACTCGAGGCCTTCTTCTTCAATTATTCGTTTTATATTAGTGGATTTGGTGCGTTTTAATGGGGGGATTTCTATTAAAATTAGCTGGTAGTTTTTAGGTAGACGCTTAGCATACTCGGAGAAGCCGGAGCTAATCCACGTGGGCATCGCTTTTCCAATGGTGATGAGGTTGATTTTAATTGTTTTTACTCCTTTTTTGAGCGAGGTCTACTTTTCTTTACCTCATCCAATCCCCAAAGTTTCTCTAGACTATAAAATTCACGTGTGGATTTAAGCATAACATGTACGATCACATGGCCAAAATCTGCGAGCATCCATTCGCGAGTATTTTCGCCTTCAATGCCGATGGGTTTGATATGTTCTAGGGCAAGCTCAGTGCGGAGTTTTTCGATTAGAGATTTAACATGGGTGGTAGAGTTAGCGGTGCATATAATCATATAATCAGCTATATCAGTAAGTTTTTTGATGTTAAGCGCCAGCACATCAATTGCCTTGTTTTCTTTGAGTGTTTTTATAACTATATTTTTTAAGCCAGCAGCAGTGATTTTTTTTGTAGTATTCATAGTAAAAGTATCCTAAGTATATAACTGTTTTTTACAAATATATTGCCACACGCCGGGGGCAACGAGATGACTTGCGTTTTTGTGTTCTTTAATCAAAGCGCGAATCTGGGTTGCGGCGATCGGCAATGGGGCGATATCTGCAAGGTATATTAATCCAGCAATTTGCTTTTGCAACTGCTCTGTATCGGTTATTTGATGTTTATGTAATAGTTCCATCATTTTTGGATTGGTAATTTGCCAAGAACCTGGTCGGTTGGCAATTATTAGATGTGTAACATCCAAAATGCTTTGCCACTCATGCCATTCGTTAAACCGGTTAAAAGCGTCAATACTCATGATTAATGCAAGTGGAGTGTCAGCGTATTCCAGGCGCAAAGATTTTATGGTTTCTATAGCATATGACAAACCCGCATGTTTGATTTCACGATCATCAACAAAAAAGTGAGTATGATCGTTAATTGCAAGCTTTACCATATTAAGCCGATCTTCCGCGCTAGCAATGGGTAGATTGCGTAAGGGGGATTGAAAGCAGGGGATCAATAATATTTTTTGCAAATGGCAAAGTTTTTTTATAGTAGCTGCAAGGTGAATATGTCCTAAATGGATTGGATCGAAAGTTCCGCCGAGAATGCCGATTGGTAAGGTTTGCATAGGAGCAGAATAGCAGTTTCAGTAGATAAATAAAACGAAAATACATAGTGCTTGCATAACCAATCAAGCTTTTTTACACAATTTTACATATAATTTTATTGCTTCAGCAATTTGTTTCTGGTATAAACGCGGGTCTAAGTAGTGGAGAATATTATGGCTCAAGTATGTCACATAACTGGTAAACGGCCTAGGGTCGGTAATACCGTATCACATGCCAATAAAAAGGCTAAACGGCGGTTTAATATTAATTTACACAGCAAACGCTTTTGGCTTGCTGAGCAAAAACGTTTCATTAGGCTTCGCGTTTCCACTCAAGGTATGCGAATTATTGATAAAAATGGTATTGAAAAAGTTTTAGAAAATCTTGCGAAATATCGCGATGACATTGAAGGGTAACACTTATGGCTTCCAAAATACGTGAAAAAATTAAATTAGTTTCAACTGGCAAGAAAAAAGACGGTAAACCTACGAAGACTTATTACACGACTACCAAAAACAAGCGTAATGTTACTGAGAAAATCAATATCAAGAAGTTTGATCCGAAAGCTTTTAATGCTGAAACCAACAAAGTTGGCGCGCATGTAATCTTTAAAGAAGACAAAGTCAAATAGTAGTGGTGCATAAATCCTAACCGGTAGGCGCAGGCTAAAGCCTGCGGCTACCAGAATTAAAATATTTTTGTAATCCTACATGCCAGAACTTCCTGAAGTTGAAACTATTTGTCGCGGCATTAGCCAGTCAATCTTAAAACGAAAAATCAGCTCTGTTGTAATACGAAATCATAAACTTCGTTGGCCAATTCCTAAAAATTTGCCGCAAGTTCTAAGCGGACAATCTATACAAACAATCAAACGTCGTGGTAAATATATTTTACTAGAAACCAAAATTGGAACTTTAATTATCCATCTTGGTATGTCGGGTAATTTACGGATCAAGCCTAAAGAGCATGTTTTTGGCAAACACGAGCATGTAAATATTGTTTTTGGCGATAAATTAGCGCTTTGTTACAACGATCCACGGCGTTTTGGTGCAATTCTTTGGACTATTAAAAATCCGCTGGAGCATGCATTATTAAAAAATCTCGGGCCTGAGCCTCTTGAGCGAAACTTTACAGCCCAATATTTATTTGATCGTGCCAAGCGTTGCCACGCCCCGATCAAGCAATTTATTATGAATAGCAAAGTAGTAGTTGGTGTTGGCAATATCTATGCAAACGAAGCTCTATTTGCTGCCAAAATTAATCCTGTGCAGAAAGCCAATACTATTACACTTAAGCGTTATCAGTTACTCACAAAAAAAACCAAAGAGTTGCTGCGTTATGCTATTAAACATGGAGGAACAACCATCAAGGATTATAGTGATAGCCAAGGCAGAAAAGGATCATTTCAAAATAAATTAAGAGTTTATGGCAGAGAGGGGCAGTTTTGTATTAACTGTAAAACCAAATTGGCCTGTATTCGTCTTGGGCAACGTTCTACGGTATTTTGCCCGCATTGTCAGATCGAGTCGTAACTTAGCTACATTTTATCTCTGTAGATGTTCTCCCGGCCAAATTTCAAAAAATTATGTTTCTGGCATAAAATAAGTAGCGATAGGGTTACAAACAAGGTTATCGACAACGGAAAACCAACCGTAACAAATACCCACAAACTTATTAACAGACCAATTTGTTTCAGTTGATTTTTCGATTATGCGTCTATAAGCCTTATCTAAGTCAAAATTACCGCCGTCTTTAGTAGGCCTTTCATTAAATGTCTTTCCGGTATTTTTTTCTTCAAACGCTGCTTTTTGCTCTTTCAACTGTTTCTTAAATAACCATTCAAAGGTAGCTCCTTGTAGAGAACCATATTTTTTTGCATCTCTTTTTTCGTTACCTTCACGCATTTTGCTATCTATCATGTGGTCGCGCGTAAAAATTCTTGCATGGTGTCTTACTCCGGAAGCAATTTGAGCATATTCCTCTAAAGTGATGTTTCCCTCTGCATAAAGAGATTCAAGTTGCAGTTTACCATGGTCTTTAAAAGCGTTTAAAAAATTATTGTACCAAACTCTAGTTGTAGGATTATTAACCTTATAATCTTTATTATTGAGATATTGTTTTGGATCAAAATCCTTATATGTAGATTTTGTTTTTTCATTAGCTATTTCTGCACAGGCCGTTATTATATTTTGGAGTAGTGTATTATCTGCGTTGTCATGATTAGCAGGTAATATTACTTGGTCAGGTGATGGGCTTGCTGTGTTGTTGATAAAACCAATGCATTGTACTATATCTGTGTTGGTTTCAGTCTGTTTACTGCAGGCGGTATCTATGTAGGTTGGTACTAGATAAGTACGTTTATCAATAACAACTTCAATCCCTTTAGCTGCTACTTTAGCACCCTCAAGACCAGCTTCGGCATGAACATAATCACCTAACTGTTTTACCGATGGATACTGTTTTAGATCAAGCATCGCTATCGCATATACACTTCTAACTGAATCTGTTGCGGTGGTTTTTGCCGTCGTTACAGCTGTTTCTCTTATACCCATATATTTTGGTATTGCAATTGCTCCCAAAATACCCAAAACTATAATAACAATAACTAGCTCTAATAATGTAAAGCCTTTTGTTTTACGCATGGTAATTTCCTTATAATATTAATGAAAAACAAACCACTGGCGTTGCATACACTTTTAATTAAAACACTTCTTAATTAGATCTTTGTTTATTTTTTAAGGCTTCTTGTACTTCTAGCGGTACAAACGCTGAAACATCTCCACCAAATGACGCAATTTCACGTATCATTGATGCTGAGATATAAGCATATTTTTCTGCTGGGGTTAAAAATAAAGTATCAAATTTTGGTTCTATAGTACGATTAATGTTTGCCATTTGTAATTCATATTCAAAATCAGATATAGCACGCAGTCCACGTAAAACCATCATAATTCCTCTGCTGCGAGCTAACTCAACCGATAATCCGGAATAAGTACAAATTTCAACATTGCTATATTTGGCTAAAGTAATATGTGCAAGTTGTTCACGTTCGGCCAAAGTAAAAAGCGTAGTTTTTTTCGCGCTCGCAGCAATAGCTACAATCACTCGATCAAATAGGCGACTTGCTCTTTCCACCAGATCAATGTGGCCATTGGTAATTGGATCAAAAGTTCCGGGGTAAATTATGTGGTTTGACATGGTTCACCTATATATTTTGCAATTATTTTGTGACGTTTGTCTTCATTTACTTCTTGTAATTGCGTCCACCACTCGGCAAGTTCTTTTACTGGTTCACCTGCTTGGGCGCGCAATAATAAAAAATCATAAGCTGCTCTAAATCTTGGATGTGCTAATAGGGAGTGTATTCTGCGCTTTTTTTTCTGCGTTAGTTGATATTGCAGCACCCAAATTTCTTTAATGGTAAAAAGCAATTTTTGAGGGATCAAAGTTTGATTTTTTTGCAGATGTAAAACACGTTGCATTGCTCGTTGCAGCGCAGCAAATTCTGGGATTTTTTCATCTTGGCAAATAATATCAATTTGTTCTTGCATCGGCCACCAAAGTAATACTGCATACAAAAATGCAGGAATTATTGGTTTACCTTTGCTAATTCGCAGGTCAGTATTAGTAAAACCGTGGTGTAACATTGATATTATAATTTTACTATTTGTGCTTTGTAAACTAGCGGCTGTTTGGGCGAATAAAAAGGCAAACAATTTGTGTTTTTGTAATAAATGAAAAGTTTCTAAACTCTTGCCACTACGAAACCACTTAATAACTTCCTCAAGTAATCGTGCGGGCGAAACATTTACAAACAGCGGCGCTAATTTTGCAATGGGTGCAGCTGTGTTTTTTTCGATTGTAAATCCTATTTTTGCCGCGAGTCTCACCGCACGTAACATGCGTACTGGATCTTCACGATAGCGTATTACTGGATCGCCAATCATACGAAGTATTTTTGCCTCTAAATCCCTCATGCCGTTAGTATAGTCGATGACGGAGAAATCTTTAATGCGGTAATATAAAGCATTTACGGTAAAATCACGTCGCCAGGCGTCTTCTTCCATGCTTCCGTAAACATTATCACGCAAAATCATTCCATGTTCTGAACGTTGATATTTATCAGAATCATGTTCTACGCCAGCGCGAAAAGTTGCCACTTCAATAATTTCTCTACCAAAGCGTACATGCGCTAACCGAAAGCGGCGACCAATTAGAATACAGCTGCGAAACAATTTGCGTACTTCTTCCGGTTGCGCATTAGTTACAATATCAAAATCTTTTGGATGTAACCCCAATAATAAATCACGAACACCACCGCCAACCAAATATGCTTCAAATCCGGCATCCTTTAAACCATACAAGACTTTAAGCGCGCTTTGATTAATGCTTTTACGAGAAATATTATGTTCGGAGCGAGAAATTGTCGCTGGTTGTGAAACCGCTTTCTTCTTTCCTTTAAATAACGATAAAATAATTTCACCTTTGCTTGAGTAATAGATAGGTGTGTTTATAATAGCCCAAATTCGGTCACAACCAAACCGAAATGTTATCTGCTCCCTTCGTCTAGTGGCCTAGGACGTCGCCCTCTCACGGCGAAAACATGGGTTCGAGTCCCATAGGGAGCGCCAATTAAATATGGAAAATTTAGGAGGTTGCAATATGACAAAATGGTATTTAAAGCAATTTTTTTTTAACGCGCTTATTTTTATCTTGTTTTGTCCTTTAGGTGCTTGGGCCGATTTAGGTAAGCAATCTTTAGCTTCTAATGTCCATAAGATTTATTTAGGTATTGAAGGTGGATACTCATTATCAACGTTAGCAAATTTAAGTGTTAATGAGGGTCCAAATAGTGCATCTGGATTTGTGTGGGATCCTCCGGGTAATGGCTGGGATAGTAGATTGGGAAACACATTCGAATATGGAATAGTGCTTGGTTACAATTGTACAGAGGCTCTTTCGCTTGAGCTGGCTTATAACAATCGTCCATCGTTCTACTATGAAAAAGCACAAATTCTGACATCAAGTTCCATCGGTAATCGAACTCGTTATTTTGATCTGCAGAATCAAACAGTTATGCTAAATGGGGTAGTGCGTTTAGCAAGTATTTTTAATGCAGTGCAAAATTTAAAAACTCGTTCTAGAATTGAACCATTTATTAGTTTAGGAGCGGGGGTTGCAAAAAATACAGTTAGTAATTTCCATAGTCTTGGAACAGATAAGAGGCCAGGTTTAATTTTCAGCAAAATGGTTGATAAAACCACTTACAATTTTGCTGCTCAGGCTGGTTTAGGGTTAAATTTTGATCTAACAACAAATTGGGCCATGAAGGCAGGCTATCGGTTTATTTATGGCGGAAGATTCAAAACCCAAGATTATATAACAGATGACCCTGATGGTGCTCATCTTAATATTCCTGGTTCTGGTAACTCAGCCAATCCATGGAGTGGTACATTGAAAATTAATGAATTTTATCTAGGCCTTGTTTATACTTTGTAGTAATAATTCCCCAATATAAAAACGGAGTGTCGATGTTTAGTGTGATAGATTGCTGCTACGATTTGGTTCGTAGGATTGGAAATAGGATTACATCGCGAATTGATGCGGCATCAGTAAACAACATTACTAAACGATCAATACCTATGCCTTCACCTGCCGTTGGTGGCAGGCCGTATTCAAGTGCAGTTACGTAATCTTCGTCATAACGCATGGCTTCCTGGTCACCTTGAGCAAAATTATCTGCTTGTTCGCGGAAGCGTTTGGCTTGATCCTCGGGGTCATTAAGCTCAGAAAAACCATTGGCAATTTCCTTGCCACAAACAAAAAATTCAAAACGATCGGTAATAAAAGGATCTTTGTCATTGCGGCGTGCTAGCGGTGATACTTCAACAGGGTAAGCAGTAATAAAAGTTGGCTCTTTTAATTCTTTTTCGACGGTTTTTTCAAAAATTTCGTATTGGATTTTGCCCAAACCATAGGTGGCAATGTTTGTTATTTCTAAGTTCTCGGCAATCTGGCGTGCTTTATTTATATCATCAAGATCATCAGGTTTAATGTCTTTATTAAAATGAAGAATTGATTCTTTGAGCGTCATACGTCTAAAAGGTTTAGCCAAATCAAATTCTGCTCCTTGCTGTTTTATGATGGTTGTACCTAAAACCTCACTAGCTAAATAGCAGAGCATTTCTTCAGTGAAATTCATCAAATCATGATAGTCAGCATATGCTTGATAAAATTCAAGCATAGTAAACTCCGGATTGTGTCTGAGCGAAATTCCTTCATTACGGAAATTGCGATTGAGCTCGAAGACACGCTCCATACCACCCACGACTAAGCGCTTTAAGTGTAATTCTGGCGCAATACGTAAGTATAGCTGCATATCAAGTGCATTATGATGGGTAACAAAAGGGCGGGCTGTAGCACCCCCAGGAATTACATGCAGCATGGGTGTTTCAACTTCCAAAAAGTTGTGAAAGGTAAAAAATTTACGTATGGCGGTAACTAGATGTGAGCGTATCTGAAAAACTTTGCGTGTTTCGGGGTTTACCATCAAATCTAAATAACGTTGACGATAACGAATTTCATGATCTACTAAACCATGAAATTTTTCTGGCATAGGTAGTAGGGACTTGGTTAATAAAAATAATTTTTTAGCTTTAACTGAAAGTTCGTCAGTTTTGGTTTTAAAAACCAATCCTTCGATTCCAATAATATCTCCCAAATCCCAATGCAAGAACTGTTCATACAAGCCTTCAGCCAAATCATCTTGTCTGATATAGATTTGGATCTTTCCCGACATGTCTTGAATATGTACGAAACTAGCTTTGCCCATTACGCGGCGTGTCATAATACGGCCAGCAATTTTGACGATAATGTCTTTTACGCGTAAATTTTCCGCATCCTCTGTGTTATATAATGTATGTAGCGTATCAGCTAAAGTATTGCGTCTAAAATCGTTTGGATAAGCATTTCCTTGAGTGCGCAGTGCTTCTAGTTTAGTCCTGCGCTGTGCAATTTGTTCATTCTCAGATAGTATTGGCTTGTTGATTTCTGTTGTCATAAATACACTTCTAATTATTTTCACCGATTTGTTTTTCTCTAATTTCAGCAATAGTTTTGCACTCAATACATTGATTTGCGGTTGGGCGAGCTTCGAGGCGGCGTATGCCGATCTCAGCACCGCAGTCATCACAATAACCATAGTCTTGGTCACTAATGCGCATCAAGATCTCGTCGATTTTTTTGAGTAGTTTGCGTTCGCGATCACGGGTGCGCAATTCCAGGCTAAACTCCTCTTCTTGGCTAGCGCGATCAACCGGATCGGGATAGTTAGATGCCTCATCTTGCATGTGGTGCATGGTGCGATCAACATCGTTCATTAACTCTTCTTTCCATTGCAATAGAATTCCCCGAAAATGAGCAAGTTGCTTTTTATTCATGTAGTCTTCATTTTTCTTAAAATAATATGGTTGCACATCGACTGGACCAAGTACTGTTTCTATTGAAGAACGTTTCTTGGTCACAATTTTTTTTGTAGGTTTGTGGATTGCCATTTTATTTTTTGGGGCGATCTGTTTCATTTTTACCTTAGTTTTTGGTGCCATTTGTTTTATTTTTACCTTGGTTTTTTTGTTAATTTTTGGTGATACTTT
>TBL_comb47_HYPODRAFT_10001116_pt1 | contig 35224 bp, 26 predicted proteins | sample TroBogypolimnion_40_FD_10682 | JGI IMG/M metagenome (IMG submission 10682)
TGCAGGAAGATGATCGCGATTGGTAGAGGACCCCTTGCTAGCCAAACTCTCCCTCCCCTTCAAGGGGAGGGCCGGGGTGGGGATGGGGTGAGGATGGGTTAAGCCGGGGCATAACTGCTGCGTTCGGGAACGCTCCGATGCTGCGGGCGCTCGCGCTAGCGCTTCTTATCCTTGCAGCAGGTCGCATAAACTCCCGCCATCTCGATCCCTCCCGCCTCGGCGAACGGACAGGCGAAGGCGGCTTTGGGCTGCTGTTCCGGAGCCCACCCGTTGGCCGCGTTGCCCCGCTCCGGGCGCCGCATGGTGAAGAAGGGGCAGGCGTCGCCCGTTTTGCAGGTATCCGACCCGGGCCTCTTCTCTATGTAGGGGAGCTTGCCCCACCCGTGCAGCGCCCAGATGCTCTTGGAAAGCAACTCCTGCTCGGTGGGCACTCTAAGCGCCTCCGCCGCATCACGGTCACGCCCCGGCGGGCCGGACTTCTGGGCCTCGGCCAGCGCTTCGAAGGTCCGGTAGCAGCCGTCGCTGATGGTGAGCTGGATGCGCTGTTCCTGCAGTCCCAGGGTGCGGCAGAAGGCGAAGGTCGGGTTCAGATGCTTGCTGTCGGTCGGAAAGACCGGCAACACCGCGGCGTCGATGATCGAGTTGAGATAGGGCGCGTCATCCTTGGGGGAGAGCTTTCCCCAATCGCCCCGCAGCAAGCGTCGTACCTGGTCGTGGACTCGCAGGCTGGCAGCCTGGAAATCGCTGATCTTCACGTTGGCGTTCAAGAGCGCGGCGCGTCTGCGCACGGAGAGGATGGACTCCCACGGCCCGTTGCTGGCATCGGATTCCGGGCCGGCATCCAGTGAACCCACGATGACCAGGTCGGGTGCGGCGTGGCGCTCCTTCAGGCGCTGGCAAGCCATCTCAAGCTGCTGCTCTGGACTCTCCTTTTGCTTGGTCTCGGCGGCGAGGCTCAACTGGACACTGGTTAACACTCTGATCGCCGAGTCGAAAGGAAGGTTGTCGAACATGCCTCCGTCCGAGTAGAGCACCCGAGGGTCGCCGCAGCCGGGATAGACGTCGGTCTCGCGGCGCGGCTGGAACACCGCGGGGAACGCCGCGGAGCTGAGGGCTGCCTCCAGGAAGTCGTATTTCCCGCCGTGCAGCGACGGGTCGCCCAGCATCTTGCTTTCCCAGGTCCTCAGGTCGGTGGTCGTGGCAAAGAGCGCAATTCCGTCGCCATCGTCCATGTAGGGTTGCGGCCTGGACGCGTCACAGGCCCGCGGGTCGGGAAACAGCAGCCGCCGCGCGGTCCCTTGCAGCAGGGCCACGCCCATCAGGTACTCCTCGATCCCCAGGCGCCGGAGGGTCTCGCGCCGCATGTGTTGCAAAAGCTCCATGACCGCGGAGGTGATATGGCCCGCCACGAAGTCGGCGGCGAGTTTTTTGGTGTCCTCGTAGGGGAGTACGAACAGGATCGAGAGGGCGTCCAGCAGCGCGGGAGGCGCCCCGGCCACGGCGAAGCCGGGGTCGAAACGGCTGCCACGGTGAATCATGCGCTGCACGTCGCTGGGGGAGAGCTGGATCGAGCGGCCCCGCACACCCATCTCGCGCACGGCCCCCTTCAGGACCGCCGTCAGCGCCACCTTCTCATCCACCTTCAGGAAGGTGCAGACCAGCTCCTTGATGACCCGGGCCTTGATCTCTGGGGCGGGGTTGCTGGCGGCGGCTGCCAACGCCCCACCCATCAGGGTGCCCACCGACGCGCCCACTACCAGGTCGATCTGGATTTCCGCCTTGAGCAGCGCCGCGAGCACCCCGACCTGAAAGGCCCCGCGGAACACGCCGCCGCTTGCGACGAAGATGATCCTCGGTTTGGACCCGGTCAATTGACGAAATTGCTGGTGCGACAGGCGCATCTTGTGGGGGACGGCTTGGGCCGAGCCGTGCAGCTTCCGGGTGCAGGCCTGGCAAACCTCCGGTAGTCCGGGCGGGTCGGGTGCCTTGACGATCCTGCCCGCCTCCTTTTCCCAGACCAGTTCCAGCAGCGCGCTGCAGTGTATCTCATCCGGATCGGCAGGGATATCGCCTGCGTAGAGCACCTGCAACGCCTGGCGGCACCCCGCGGCGATGGTCTTCAGGCAGAGGCCGCGCTCGGGGCTGAGTCCCGGGCCGATATTGATATCCTGCTCGGGCGCGATGGCATCCGCCGACAACGGCAGGGTGTCCAGGGCGCACACGGGCCCGTCGGGCGGCGCTGACGGGGGGAGCACGGATGGCCCCCCGGTCTTGATGACCAGGTGCTCCAGGTGGCTGAGAAATTGCGAGAAGCGCACCTCCTGCTTGGTATCGCGCCGTTTGGCCAGTTTGAGGCTGAGCAGGCCGATGTCGACGATGTTGGTAGGCGAGTCCTGGGGCTGGCCCTGGTCCAGGTGACGGGGTTCCAGCGGCACGCTGAAGACCACGTGGATCGAAGGCTTCGGCTTGCCATCGGCCGGCAGCAGCTTGCGCGCGACCTTCTCGTCCCGGGCCAGATAACGGTACAGGGCGGGGAGCGGGTTTTGCCGGATCACGGAGCCGTCCACCAGGTCGAGCCGGGTGAATTCCCCCCCTACCGAGGTGGTGGTGTCCAGCCAGTGATGCAGTTCGGATCCTTTGATGACCACGGGCTCCACCAGCCCCGGCATCGCTATGGCGGCGCGCAGTGCCGTGGCGAGGTCGGCTCCCTTCTTGGGCCAGACGAGCTGTGCCGCCGCCTTGCCGGTTTCATCCTGCAGCGTCTGCAGCGGAGCCGAGACCAGCAGTATCGGCATGGGCGTGGTTTTTATTTTTTCGGGGTTACGGGGCCGCTCGTCCGCCCCGGGGTCGAATAGCTGCTTGATGCGCTGCACGATGTAGAAGTCGGTGATGATGCACTTGCTGAGGCCGAGGTTCTGCAACAAGACCCCGGGAATCCAGGAAAAGAGCTGGGCGTCCTTGTCCTTTCTTCTTTGCAGCAGGAAGGACCCAAGCGCCAGCACGGCGGCCAGGGAGGCCGACACTATCATGGGCGGCAGGGCTCTGACACTGGCGGCCTGCAGCCAGCTGAAAACAGCGCAGCCAGGCGGGGGCCCACTGGCTGGAGCCGACGACCAGCGCGCCCAGAGGTCCGCCGCCGTAAGCCATAAGACCGCCCAGGCAAAAGCCAGTTTCGCGAGGCTCCAGAGCCTTTCCCGGGGCGGATACTCCGGCGTCAACACCTGGAGGGCGGCGGCCTGCAGCAGCCACCAGAGGAGCGCCAGGGCGAGGCCCCCGGTTACCAGCAGTTCCGTGGCGTGCTTCGGGACGTCGTACTGCAGGACGATCAGCAGGGTGCGCGCCGTCACCCAGACGAAGAAGAGGCAGACAAAGATCGTCACCAGGGACGCGACCGCGAAGCTCCTCCACCCGAAGAGCGGCTTGGCCGCCCAGAAATGCGGTTCTTTGCCGTCCTCGCGCGGAGTCTTGTAAAAGTTGTCGGCGACCGGGACACAGACGAATGCACAGAACCGGACCGTGAGATACAGGATCCGGACCGCAAAGCGGAAGCAGGAAAAATGACAGTACTGCTCCTTGGTACGGATGAAATAGATGACGGTCTCGGTGACCCTGCGCACCGAAAGGGGGAGATTGGCAAGCCTTCTGCCGAGCTTGATCAGGATGTAGCGCTGCCGGCGTGCCTTGGTCTCGTCGGGCTGGGGCAGCGAACTGTCACGGATGGGGGGCATGTCGGCGAAGAAGTCCGACATGTCTGGCAGCGAGTCCCAGACAGCCTGCAGCGGCCGCTCGGTCAGGTTCCGGAGATAAACGCGCAGCCAGGACCAGCGCTGGGTGTCGTCCTCGGCTAGCTGCCCCTCCTCGGGTAGCGCGGGGGACGGCCCCTGTTCCAGGTGGCGATAGCACCTCTGCATGGCGGCGGCGCTCAGGGCGCCCGTCGAGATGCCGGCCACCACAGCCGGGTGTTTGCGCCGCGCAGCCAGGTAACCGTGTACCACACCGGCGCCGAAATAGGCTCCCACCGCGCCCGCCGTGAAGCAGACCGCATCGTCGCCGCCGCCTCCCAGGCTGAATCTCGCCGCGTCGGGATTGGGGCATTGGTCCTCCGCGGCCTCGGCCGGGCACTCGGGCGCGGCAGGCGCTGGCGCGGGGGTGCTGAGGAACAGATACGCGGTGAGCAGCAGTCCCGCGCCAAGCGGCAGGTAGGACCAGACCAGGCCCGCCGGGTAAAGGTGAAAGCTGAGGCGCCAGGCAGTGGTTGCGACGAGCAGCAGGGAACCGTTCAGGGCCATCAGGCGGGGCCGGTTACCCATGCTGCGGTGCCGCAGCATGAGAGAACCCGCGATCAGCACGGCGAGATTGCAGCAGGCCCATGCGCTCAGGCTGGCGTCGTGGGTAAGTAGCGGCCTCGCGCCGGGCACCCGGTCCAGTTGAAGCAGTATGCCGACATCTCCGGCGAGATCGGAAAACACGGCGAGTGCAGCCAGCAACTTAAGCCCCGCCGAGGGGCAGGAGTACCGGGTGTAGGCCGCGGCGACCGCCCAGAGCAGTCCCCCCCACAAAAGTGCGAAGACGAAATCGAGCCAGGTATGGACACGCAGTAGCTGCACGTTTTTGGCGCCGGTCGCAGCGCCTGGGGCCGCCCGGTCACGTCCGATCAGTCCTTCGAATCGGTCCGCCGATTGTGCCAAATCGAGGGCGATGATCGCGCTTCGATAAGGGGTGGTGGCTTGCATGGGGGTGAAGTTGCGCGCCTGGTAACCAAGCAGTAAGTCAAAGACCAGAACCCCCGCCGCGAGATACCCAACCGCCAATCTGACCAGGTATTCCCTGCGTGAAATTTCCATCAGTCCCCCCGAAACCGTGGGCCGGTTTCCGCGCCTGTGAGCTGGGATCAAGATGTCCGCAAGGTCAACGCCCGCGGGAATTTGGTTACTCACCCACGGAAATACCCTTTACCGGTATCCCCGCAAACAGGGTACTGTCTCACCGATGCTGGTTTGCCAGTATGGTCTGCAGGCCAATGATCTCATAATATTAGTAAATGTCAATAATATGGACTGTATTGATGCAGGGCGGACGATTGAGTCGCGGCTTGCATTTCGCGGCACAAAAGGGTAGTTTGTGTCCAATGCAATGAGCTCGCACAATGACGTATGGTTGCGACTTGAAAGGAGAACCTGTGGTTGATCCTGTGATGAACAAATCAAGAACGCGCCGCACTGCGGCAAAGCTGACCGCGCACTATCTGACACTGCGCTTGATAGCTTTGGCTGCCTTCGCGACGCTCCTGGCGCCTGTTGGTGCCAGAGCCGAATTCTACAGCTTCACGGACAAGAGCGGCTTGATGCATTTCGTTGACGATCCGGCCAAGGTTCCCAAGGAGTTTCGTCAGAAGAAGCAGGTTTATAAGGATAAATACGACGACCTGCCTGAGGAAGAGCGGGCGATTATGCTGGAAAGCGAGCGCCGGCAGCGCGATGCGGTCAAGACCAGAGAGAGCGAGCAGCAAAAACAGTTGCGTGCGGACCGCCTGGAACAGGAGAGGCTGACTGCCCTGGAACAGCGCGTTAAAACCCTGACCACCCCCGTTGTCATCTCGGGTTTGCAAGTCTTCGTTCCAGTGAAGCTTTCCAATGGTGTGGCTGAAACCTCGGCGCTGCTGCTGCTGGACACCGGCGCCAGTTCGACGGTTATCTCACCGGATGTGGCGAGCCGCCTCAACATTGCAGATTCGGATCATACCAGGGTCAGAGTTGTGGGGGGGCGGGTGCTCTCGGCGAGAAGGACAGTCTTGAGCCAGATCTTGGTGGGGCCGGTTCAGAAACCCAATCAACAGGTCATTATCGTCAGTCAGCGGGGTGGCGGGATGGGAGACGGGCTGCTTGGCATGAGTTTTCTAGCCGGTCTCAAGTACACGATCGATTTCCAGAAACAAACCATCAACTGGATGCCTTGACGTCCTACCTCAAAATACCTTTTCCTGAGACTTGGCGCCCTCAGGTTCCTGAGCGCCTTGCTCTGACGCCATTTCCGCCCGCATCTGCCGGTACGCGGCAGCATCCCTGTAAATCAGCGCCGTAGTCGTGTCGGGCCAGCCGCGGCACACCATGACCCCCATGCCCTGGCCCATATCCCATTCCGCACTGACCGGACCCATGTTGTAAGAGCCGCTTTGCGAGGTGGGAGCACCGTACGTCAGTGACACCATGTCGATCACCTTGCCCACCAGTTGTGTGTCCTTGAAAGCGAAGAAGATATACGCGGCAAAGGCGAACCTGTCCGTTGCGTCGACATACCCGGCTATGAACTCCGAGGATCCTTCCAGCACTTTCCGTGCATCGTATGCGTCGACCCAATTGTTCTTATCTTCCCGGATAACCAGCATGCCGTTTTGCTTGAAGGCCTGCCTGAGCTGATCGCGCGTCGCACTTTTGAGCGGGACCCCGAACAGTTCCAGTTGCTGACCCTTCTGCGGGCGCGCTAGCGTCCGGGATGCGGGGGTGCGCACTGAGATTATGACAGCTGCGGCTGTGCAGAGCGCTAGGATCAAAAGGATACGTCTCATTGCGATACCTCCCGGCGTACAAAGTGAACTGCGAGGTGGCTCGTCGCCGTGCCACCTGATCAGCGCTTCGACTCCGCTCAGCGGGCGGGCGGTCCCTGAGCGGAGCCGAAGGGCGGTCCCTGAGCGGAGCCGAAGGGTGGTCCCGTGTGAAGCAAAGGGCAGGTCCCTGAGCCGATCCGAAGGGCGGTCCCGTGTAGAAGCAAAGGGCGGCTCCCTGAGCCGATCCGAAGCAGGGTACCCACGGGAATCGTAGGGTGGGCACCCCGTGCCCACGCGGGGTAGCGGGGTTGCGCGAGCAAGGGCCAAGGGGTAACTTCGGGCGGTGGGCAGGGGCTGCCCACCCTACCTGTCTACCTGTCATCGGGCGCGTCTTTGGAGCTCTTTGTCTCCCTGCCTAGCTGAGCACTATCTGTGCCACCTATAAAGCATTGTAATTAAATAGTATTTATTTAAAGGGAAGGCGATGGATGCTCAGCCCGTGCACAGATGGCACGAGCCGCCACCAGCGGAAGACGCTAGGCGCTACCATCACAGGGCCAGCGGGAAGCAGGAGGTTATTGGGCATATCCTGCACGGGGCCGGCTCAGGCTCGGGAAAAACAAATTTGTAAAAATGGGCTAATGTGATATATGTGTGACGCGTTTAATGCCCCGGTTGTACCCAGAGGTTGGCTGAACCTTCCGGTCTAAGACCGTGGCACTCGAATCAACTCCAATCAGGAGGCCGTAAACCATGGACCTACTCCTCGCCCTGCTCACGTTCGCCCTGGCCAATGTCGCCTTCTTCTTTCCCCTCAATCCGGGCATTTCCCACCTGCTGCAGGGGCTGGTGGTCGTCCTGCTGGCTGTGCTGGTCCTGTTGAAGATCCTCCAGGCGCGGCGCCCGCAGGCCCGACCGGAAGCGAAGGCTATCCCGGTGCAAAAACCGGCCGAGCCTGCGCCAGCTGCGACCAGCGCGGCAACCGACGCTGCCGTAGAGGCGGGCGTAGTGCAGTTCCTGGCCCGGCTCCAGGAGAAGGGGCGGCTGGTCGACTTCCTGATGGACGACATCACCCCTTATTCCAACGAGCAGATCGGGGTGGTCGCCCGCGTGGTGCACCAGGGGTGCCGGGAAGCCGTTCGGTCGGCTTTCGACATCCAGCCGGTGCACCCCGGAGAGGAGCGGGAAGAGATCCTCCTGGCCGGTGACTTCGATGCCGGCAGCTACCGCCTGGTGGGCAAGGTCCCGGAACATCCCCCATACCAGGGAACCGTTTTGCACCGCGGCTGGAAGGCGGCCCGCATCACCCTGCCGCGGGTGACCGATGCCGCCCGCGCCTCGGCAGCCGCTAAAATCATCGCACCGACCGAGGTCGAGGTAGGGTAGGGTGCCCGGGAGGCTGCATCATGGAAAAACGCTACGCCGTCGGCATCGATCTGGGGACCTCCAACTCGGCTCTCGCCCTGGCGCCCGCCGAACCCGAGGGCCGCCCGGAGGTGCTCCCCATCCCCCAGCTCTTCTCTTTCCAGGGAGTGGGCGAACCCGGCATGCTCCCCTCGGTGCTCTACCTGCCGCTGGAGAACGAGGCCGGCAGTGCCGCCGCCCGCCTCCCCTGGGAAGGTGAGCCGCTACAGGCCGGCCTGGTGGGCCAGTTCGCCCGCGAGAGGGGCGCCCTCATGCCGGACCGGATGGTGGCCTCGGCCAAGTCCTGGCTCTGCAATCCGCACGTGAACCCGGAGGAAGCGGTCCTTCCCTGGAATTCGGAGCTGGAGGCAGGCCGGAAGGTCTCCCCCTTCCAGGCCTCGGTGCGCTACCTAAGCCATCTGCGCCAGGCGTTCGACGGGGCCTTGCAAAAGCGCGGCGAGCCGTCCGGCTCCCGGGCAGCCGAGGTGGTGCTGACGGTCCCGGCCTCCTTCGACGACGTGGCGCGCGCCTTGACGCACAAAGCAGCGCTGGCGGCGGGGTGGGGCGAGGTCACCCTTTTGGAGGAGCAGCAGGCCGCCTTTTATTACTGGATCGCCCAGTCTGGTGGAAAATGGCGCGACCAGGTGCGCCCCGGCGACCTGGTGCTGATCTGCGACGTGGGCGGCGGCACCGCCGACTTCTCCCTGGTGGCTGTTTCGGAAAAGGCGGGGGAACTGCTGCTGGAGCGCGTCAGCGTCGGGGACCACATTCTTTTGGGCGGCGACAACATGGACCTGGCCCTTGCCTACACGCTGCGGGCCGATCTGGAGGGGGCGGGACAAAAGATCGACAACTGGCAGTTCCTCTCCCTGATCCACTCCTGCCGGGTGGGAAAGGAGGCGCTCTTCGCCGACCCGGGCCTACCCGCCTACCCCATCTCCATCCCGAGCCGTAGCGCGAGCCTCTTTGCCGGCACCGTCTCGGCCTCGCTCTCACGCGGCACCCTGGACGCGGTCGTTGTGAACGGGTTCTTCCCGCGCACGGGCATCGCCGAGCACCCGGCCCGGCGCCGGAACCTGGGGCTCAAGGAGTTCGGGCTCGACTACGCAGCCGACCCGGCCCTGAGCAGGCATCTGGCCCACTTCCTGGCGCGCAGCTTTCAGAACACCCGGGGAAGCGACAGCCTCTCCGGGCTGGTCACCCGGCAGCTACGGCAGGAGGCAGGGGCGCAGTTCATCTGCCCCAGCGCGGTGCTGTTCAACGGCGGCGTCTTCAAGGCGGCTGAACTGCGCGGCCGGGTCCTGGAGCTGCTCTCGGCCTGGAACAGCGGGGAGGCCGTCGTCGAGCTGCCCGAATCGGATTTCGACCTGGCGGTCGCCAAGGGGGCGGCGGTCTACGCGCGCACCCGGTTGCTGGGTGAGGGGATCCGCATCAAGGCGGGGACCGCGCGCTCCTATTACATCGGCCTGGAATCCTCCCTGCCGGCGGTGCCGGGGCTGCTGCCGCCCCTGAAGGCGGTCTGCGTGGTGCCGCAGGGGATGGAAGAGGGAAGCGAGCGAAGCCTGGCCGGCCGGGAATTCGGTCTGGTCACCGGGGAGCCGGTGGAGTTTCGTTTCTTCTCCTCCACCGTGCGCGCCGGGGACCAGGTCGGCGAGCTGGTCGACGCCCAGGACGACCTGGAGGAGACCGCCAGCCTGCGGGTCACCCTGCCGCCGCTGGAGGGGCGCGAGGGGGCCATGATCCCGGTGGCCCTGCAAAGCGTGGTGACCGAACTGGGCACGCTGGAGCTCTGGATGCGGCACGAACCGTCCGGGCAAAAGTGGAAGCTGGAATTCAACGTGCGGGGGCAGTAGCAGGTGGCCGTGCCGCGTTACCTGATCGGAATCGACCTCGGCACCACCAACTGCGTGCTCGCTTACCTGGACGCCCGCGCGCCAGGCTACCAGCCGAAGGTTCTGCTGGTAGAGCAGTGGGACTCGCCGGTTAGCACCGCGGCCAGCCAAACCCTCCCTTCTTTCAATTACCTCACCAGCTCCGCCGATCGTCAGGGCGGCTTCCACGCCGTGGACCCGCAGCTCCCGGCGCTGGTCGCCGGCTGGGTTCCCGGGGTATACGCCCGCCAACGGATGGCCGACACCCCGAGCCGGGTGATCCACTCTGCCAAGTCGTGGCTTTGCTACGGCGGGATCGATCGCACCGCGGCTATCTTGCCCTGGCAGTCCGAGGAGGTCGACCCCAAGGACCGGCTCTCCCCGGTTGAGGCGAGCAGCGCTTACCTGAGCTACCTGAAGGACGCCTGGAACCGGGCGCACGCCGGCTCCGGGCCGGAAGAGCGCTTCGAGAACCAGGGGATCGTGCTGACCGTGCCGGCCTCCTTCGACGAGGCGGCCCAGCAGCTCACCCTGGAGGCCGCGCAGCTGGCGGGCTACCCGGAAGGGATCGCCCTCATCGAGGAGCCGCAGGCGGCCTTTTACGACTGGCTCGGCTGGGGGAGCCACGTAAGCGAGCTGCTGCACCTGCTGGAACGCGTGCCGGAGCGCACGGCGCGGGTGCTGGTGTGCGACATCGGCGGAGGGACCACCGACTTCAGCCTCTTCGAGGTCGCCGGCTCCCCGCAGGCGGCCACTGGGCTTGCCCTGCGCCGGGTGGCGGTCAGCGAGCATCTGCTCTTGGGAGGCGACAACATCGACCTCGCCCTGGCCTACCTTCTCGAGCAGAAACTGACCGGCGGCGCCAGCAAGCTCTCTGGTGGGCAGTGGAACCAGCTTCTGGTGCAGGCCCGGGAACTCAAGGAGCGCATCCTGGTGGATCGGGACGCAGGGGACCCGGGGGCGGGCGACGGCTTCACGCTGACCCTCGCCGGCGCCGGCGCCGGGCTCTTCGCCGCGACCCTGTCCGCCTCCATCAGCGCCAACGAGGTGCGTGAAACCGTGCTGGAGGGATTCTTCCCCGACTGCGAGGCCTGCGAGCGTCCCCGCAGGACCGGGAGCGGCCTGCGGGAGTGGGGCCTTCCCTACGCCAAGGAGAGCGCGGTCACCCGCCACCTCGCCGGGTTCCTGGAGGGGCGCCGGGTGGACGCGGTGCTCTACAACGGGGGCAGCGTCACCCCGGGGTTCCTGCGCCGGCGCCTGACGAACCTGGTGACGCGCTGGCAGGGCGGCGCGGCGCCGGCCGTGCTGCAAAACGACGCCATGGCTCTGGCCGTCGCGCGGGGGGCGGCCCGCTATGGCCAGATCCTGCAGGCTCCCGCGGCGGGCGAGCGCATCACCGGGGGCCACGCCCGCGCGCTCTACCTGGAAGTGGTGCAGAAGAAGGTCCCTTCCCTGATCTGCGTGCTCCCCAAGGGGATGGAGGCGAACCAGTCGGTGCGCCTCGAGAACGCCGAGTTCGACCTTCTGGTGAACCAATTGGTGCGCTTCCAGTGCTTCTTCTCCAACCGCCGCCTGCACGACCCCGCAGGGCAGGTGGTCCCCTGGCGCGAGGAGGAGTTCCAGCCGCTGCCTCCCCTGCAGACCGCCATCCATCTCCCCCCCGAGCGTCCCAAGCCGGCCAACAACCGGCTGCGGGTGACCCTGGAATGCAGTTTGAACGAGCTTGGCCTGTTGCAGCTCTTCTGCGTGGAGCGAGACGGACCGGGGCGCTGGCGGCTCGACTTCAACCTGCGCCGCCCGGTCGGCGAGGAGGGTGGTGCTCCGGCACCGCAGGAAGCGCCGCCCAGAAAGGAGTTGGGCGAGGCCGCTGGACTCATCCTCTCCCTGTATGGCAAGAAGCAGGACCCGAGCCTCCCCGAGGCGAAGCCCCGACAGCTCATGCGGCAGCTGGAAAAAACCCTGGGCGGAGCACGGGAGAGCTGGGATTCCGCGACCCTGCGCGGGCTTTGGCCCGCCATCTCCCAGGGGATGACGCGCCGGGGGCGCAGCGTGGACCACGAGGAGGCCTGGCTTTACCTGGCGGGCTTTTCCCTGCGCCCCGGTTACGGGTTTCCGCTGGACGAGTCGCGCATCGAGGAGCTTTGGCGGCTCTACGACCTGGGGCTGGCCTTTCCCGGGGAGAAGCGGGTGCAGGTCCAGTGGTGGCTGCTTTGGCGCCGCACGGCGGGCGGGCTCAACGCACGGCGCCAGGAAAAGATCCTGGACAAGATCCTTCCGCTGCTCCCTTCCCAGCCCGAAACCGCCGAGATCCCCTATCTGGCCGGCTCGTTGGAGCGGATCTCCCTGGACCGGAAGCTGCAGGTCGTGAAGGTGCTGAGCGCGGGGCTAAAGAAACCGCAGAGCTCCAGCAAGATCCCTTACGCCTGGGCGCTGGGCCGGCTGCTCTCCCGTAACCCGCTCTACGCCGGTCCCGAGGCCATCCTGCCGCCCCGGGAAGTAGAAACACTCTTCAGCCAGCTGCGCGATTTGGATTGGAAGGACCCTGCCTACGCCCCCCTGAATCCCCTGTTTGCCCAGGCCGCCAGAAGGACCGAGCTCCGCGGCATCGACCTAGTGCCCGAAGTGCGCCAGGAAATCCTGCAAAAGATGAAGGACTCCGGGGCCCGTCCCGAGGAGCTTCTGGTGGTGCGGGAGGTCGTCCCGGTAAAAGACGCCGACCGGGTACGCCAGTTCGGCGAGTCGCTGCCCAGCGGGCTTGTCCTGGTTAAGGCAGGAAGCTGAGGGCTGCTGGCGAAAAGCATTAGCCTTGACTCATCTGTCTTATCCTCTATCCTTTTCTTCGTGGCGAAAAATCGCTGGGCAGACGTACACAAGGAGGCCATCCATGGAAGCCGAAGCGGGGAAAAGGGTGCGGATCAGTTTCGTCTGCAAGCAGGAAAACGGGACCCTCTACGACATAGCTGATCACGACACTCTGGAATTCGTCGTCGGCCGGGGAAGCACCCTGCCCAGCCTCGAAAAAGGCGTTCTCGGCATGAAGCCGGGTGAGCAACGGGTCATCAGGGTGCCAGGCTCAGAGCTGAGACAGTTCCCCTTCGACGAGATCGCAGCACCGACCGCTGGGCACACCCCGGACGCCGCGCAAAAAACAGCCAAATTCGGTTACGATTTCGGTCCGGGAGAGGGGGGTGGCGATGACGTCTACCTGACCGTTCCCGCAGCCCCTGTCAGATCGCTGCGCGAACCACTGGCGGTGGGGGCGAACCTGCTGTTCGAGGTGGAAATGATCGCTGTTGAAGATGCGGGCCTGGAACCCGGGAAATGAAGTTAGGAGAGAGAGTTTTTCGGAAGGGGAAGAGCCTCCCAATCAGTTCTAAATAGGCGTTGACGATTGCAAAGGGCGACTGGTAAGATATTATTAACAGATACTAACTATGGAGGTATCACATGACCAGAGATGAAATCCTAAGCCAATTGGAAAAGTTGATCCAACTCGATGTAGACGCTACCCATGCCTACGATCAGGCCATCAAAAATGTGGATGATCAAGTGATTAAAGACAAACTGATACTCTTCCAGGGGGACCACCGCCGGCACATCGATCTCCTCTCCGCGAAGGTTCTGGAACTGGGCGGAACACCGCCGGAACTCACCTCCGACTTCAAAGGCTTCTTCATCTCCGGTTTTACTGCACTGCGCAGCCTGACCGGCACCAAGGGGGCCTTGGAGGCGATGGAGACCAACGAGAAGCTGACCACCTCCAAGTATCAGGACGCCGTCAAGCTGGTCTGGCCCACCGACATAGCTTCTCTGATCCAGTCCAACCTGGCAGACGAGCAGCGTCACCTCTCCTTCGTTCGCGAGGCGATTGCGACCATCACCACCCAAAAACGCGTCTGACGCGGGAATAAGGGGGCGAACGTAAAAGGGTCTAAACCTCAGTGGTTTAGGCCCTTTTATTTTGTGCGGCGCCAGCAAAGAGGACGGATGCGCGGACTTGACAAGGTGAGGCGGCTTGGTACAAGCTTGGTACAGTAGGTTGGAGCAAGCTCATCCAAGGAGGCCACGCCATGGAAGCCGACTACACCGAGTATGAATATCTTCCCAGATGCACTAATGGCTGCGGAGCGCTGACCGACTGGCTACCGAGTAACGACGCCGCCCACGAGGTGGCCCTGAGCCACGGCAAGCAGACGGGCCACGTTTGCGACGTGGAGCAACGGATGAGGGAACAGCAAGCGCCGGCAAGCGCCGAGCCCTCCCTCGCCCCGCCACAAGACGTCAGGGTGCGCAGGTAAATAGCTGGAATTGTGGCTTTTGTAATTCTCGCACTTTCACAAGTCATAGGGTTGGCAGCCCCTGCCCACCATCCCCGGGGGATAGGGCCTGTCACGCCAGGGCAAATCCCTCACCCCGGCCCTCTCCCGGAGGGCGAGGGGGAGCTTTTAGAACGCCGTGAAAAGTGAGAAAATAACAACTCCCCAATTGCCATTGATCGAGGGGGACAGAACCCCAGCCACCTCACTGTCGGCAGCCTTAGATATGCCTGCCCAAAGGAGCCTGCACATGCCTGAATTGCCGGACCTGACCGTATTCGCCGAGTCGCTCGCCAGGAGCGTGCTCAACAAGAAGATAAGCTCTGCCGAGTACCACAGGAAGAAACGTCTCAATATCGATCCCCAGGCTTTCCGCGATGCCCTCACGGGACAAAAGATCACCTCAGTCAAGCGGGAAGGCAAGGCGCTGCTCTTCACCCTGGCTAGCGGCGACAGGTTTTTGGTCCATCTGATGCTGTCCGGCGGATTCCAGGTGGGGCCGGAGCATGAAGATGTGTCGTACGCCGTCTTGACGGTCAGCTTCGACGACGGCCAGTCCCTGGTGCTCTTCGATCCCAGAGGGCTCGCTACCGTTACCTTTAATCCGAAGCTGGACGGCAGCGCGGTCGACGCTCTCGAGATCACTGGGAAGCAACTCGCTGAGATCATAAAGGAGAAGCCAAAAATCACCATAAAGGAATTGCTCACCGATCAGAGTGTCATTGCGGGGATTGGCAATGCCTATTCTGACGAGATCCTCTGGCACGCGAAGATCTCACCGAAGTCCATCGCGGGAAAGCTACCTGAAAAGGCGGTGGCCGCGCTGGCCTCCTCCATCCATTCAGTGCTGACAACTGCGACCGGCTATCTGAGAAAAACGAATCCGGGCCTGCTGTCGGGCGAGGTGCGCGAGCATCTGGCGGTGCACAAACCAAAAGCGAAACTTGCCCCCAGCGGGGCAGAGATCGTTACCGAACAGGTGGCCGGCAAAAAAACGTATTATACTGAGGAGCAAACATTGTACGAATGACGCAGTTTCCGTTAATCGGTCAGCCTTTGCGAGACGGGTCAGTACCACACCAGCCGGCAGCGGCTGCGTTAGCGACCCGCGAGGACCAACAGAATGCTCACCTACCGTCTCTTTGGCGCCAGCGATGTCGGAAGGCGCTCCAACAACGAGGACGCCTTCCTGGTCAACCCCGAGTCCGGCCTACTGGCGCTGGCCGACGGCATGGGCGGGCCGCCCGCAGGAGAAGTCGCCAGCGCGATCTTCGTGCAGGCGGTCGCAGAGGTCTTCGGCACGGCCCCCCCGGCTCCCGCCGGTGCTGCCCGTGTCCTGCTCCAGGATGCCTTCCGGCTGGCACACCGGCGCATGAGGGACCATGTCGCCAGGTATCCGGACCACGAGGGGATGGGCTGCACCGCCGAGCTTCTGGTGCTGGCCGGTGACGGCTACCTGCTGGCGCACCTGGGCGACAGCAGGGTTTACCTGTTGCGGGAAGGCGAGCTGCGGCAGCTGACCCGGGACCACTCCCTGGTGCAGCAGATGATGGAGCAGGGACTCCTCTCCCCGGCGGAGATGCAGCACCATGCCATGAAGAACGTCCTGATCCGGACGCTCGGGGCCGACCTGGAACCCGCCTTCGACCTGATCCGCGGCAGGCTCTACACCGGAGACCTGTTGTTACTCTGCTCCGACGGGCTCACCGAGATGCTTGACGAGGGCGCGCTTCAGGAGATCCTCAGCGCGCCCGGGACGGTCCACGAAAAGGTCCAGCTCCTGTTAGCGGGCGCAAAATCAGCCGGCGGCAGCGATAACGTGACGGCGGTGCTCTGCCAGATCGATAGCGCGTCGGAGTAAATCCACCTCAAGTACATGTGATCCAAGCAGCTTTCTTTCCTTTTTTTTTCTCTCTCTCCGCACTGGCTAACCGTTCAGATGACCTTTTCGCTGATACACCTATTGCCATCCACTCCTTTGGTCCGTATCTCTCCGGCCTGAAAACGTAGACTCGCCCACAGTTGCTCTTCATGGATCTATTGGAATGATTTCTAATTTATGATATTTTGCCGGACAACACCCCAGCTTTTAGTCACCCTATCATTCATATGAGCCCTCTGAAACGGCTGAGAGGTTAGGTTTCTTGGCAGGTTTTTTTACTGACCACGGATGCAACAATGACAGGAGAAATGGCATGAAATCTATGAGGCGGGGTAGTATCGCGTTGTTGATTGCCTGTGCCGCAGGTTGCGGCGGTGGCAGCGACGCTGGATCTGGTACGAAGTTCAGTTTCGTCACGCCGCAGGTTAATTCCCAGCGAGTCTTTGCGTACACCATTACCGACAATTCTCATAATACGATCAACCAAACCTTACGAAATACAGTCACTACAATCAACGCAGATGGGTCGTACGTTTACCTGCATGAGGCTCCGAGCGGCAATTCGGTAACCGTTAACGGAACGACCTACTCGACACCAACCGAGACCGTCAATGATAACAACTCGGGGCAGGAACTTTCGTATTCGTACCTAAATTCAGGCGGCATTGCGGTCACCTGCACAGCTACACCGCATGGTGCCGGCCCAAGCTACCCGATCACCGTTGGACAAAACTGGACACAGAACTTCGTCGCCTCCTGTGGGACCGCCGCGCCGGTTTCATACACACAAACCGGGTCTGTCGTCGATGTGGAGTCGGTGGTCGTTCCGGCCGGCACGTTCTCGGCAGTCAAATTGCAGAGCACCGAGACTTGGACCGATAGTAACGGGACCACGCGCACCGAGGCAATCACCAACTGGCGTGACGTGACCACGGGGTTATCCGTGAAACGGATAACCAACATCGAATACAGCGGGACGCCCCTGGTTAACGGCTATCCCGTGACTACGACCACCGCGCTGGAGAGCCAGACGTAAGGGCGCGGACCGCCGGCAGCAAATCGGCATGTCGATTCCAAACAGTTGAGGGACAAGTGATGGTCATTTACGATCACCAAAAATTCAAAGGACAACCGGGAGCCGACAAGCAAAAAAGTAATGGAAAAGCCTGCCTCAATTTTGCCCTCTCTCCTGCCGTTTTGCGACGGCCAAAAACAACACTGTCGCATAATTTCCGTTTTTGTGGGCAACTCATGCAGTGTTGCCCTCTTTATTTCTATTCTCATACGATCAAAAAGAGCATTGCCACGCTAGTCAGGATTTTGGACCGGCAAAATGCAACATTGCCCCGATTTCGGAATTTCAGACGGGCAAACTGCTAAACTGCTCTCCTGTGCAGCATACGAGACGACCTCGCGCAATTTTGCCGACGTCCAAAACGGTTTCAGACGACCTCGTGCAATTTTGCCTCTTCGTCAGTTATGAAGACCGCACCTGTTCAAAGATGGGGGAGGGAGAGGGGCTTTTCACGGGGGGTGCACAATAAAACGCCCCGAAACGATAAGACCACTCGGTCTCGACCATTTCGAGGCACTGGAAAGACCCACGAGGGTGGGGCAGGGGATCAATAAGGATCAGGTTACCATAATGGTGATCGTGTGCGACCAGGGTCCTACCGCGTTATCCCTTCCAATGATCCTGCAGCGGAACGAGTATTCCTTGCCGGATTGCAGACCCAATATCTCCATGTTAGTACAGTCTCCAAAGCTTTTCTTGAGGTACCACCCTTCTTCAATTCTGGGATCGCCTTCCGTGATCCAGATCTCGTAGGTGTGACGCCGGCGTTCGCGGGAGCAGCTGGCTTTCACACCTCCTCGTGTATCCAGATTGGCGATGGTTAAATCGGGGGTCTGCAGCTCGGAAAGGGCGCTTGCCAAACCGGTCCGTCGCGGTTTGTTTGTCACACCCATTCTTTCCAGCATCTCGGTGTTGTCCTGATCCATGGCAAAGGCGTAATAGACGATCTTCTGCCAAGCGGCGCCCGCGTCGTTGGCAGCAAGGACGCGAGCCGCAATGGCCCGGCGGTCGCAGTGAATAGCGGCCTCGTAGCTCGACTGGTAGAGGTCTATCTTTTTCTTGAACAGGTTGGCGTCGGCCACCGTCGCCGGCCAGTCTTTCAAAAAGGATTCGGATTCCATAATGGCGAGATATGCGAGGTTCAGCCTGGCTAGACGGTCGGTGTCCTTTCCGTAAAAAGGTATGGTCGGATAAGTCATAAGTCCTCCTTCCTAAAGTTTGGAATAGCGTGCTGAGCCTGCACGAGAGACCCTACAAGGCTACACGGAATCCTCAAACCTGCAAACGGAAAAGTTAAAATATTTTAAAAAACATATTTTCGTGAGGAGGTGTCGAGGTCCTGCGGGTCGCCGAGGATGAACTACCGAGGCGGGCGAGCCAGGCATTCAATCATTTTCGCCATCGAGGTTTCCCGTTTACGGTGACCGCATGGGCGAAGCGCACATGAGTCAGATCGACTACACGGTCTGGGAGCAATGGAACGTCGCCGGTCCTCTTAAATGGACGATAAAAAAAGATATCATTCCAGAAGAAAGAATGCGGCGTATACTCGTCTTAGTCGTCTACCTTGAGCCGGTATCCCACTCCAGGCTCGGTCAGTATATAGCGAGGGCGCGAAGCATCCGCCTCAATCTTGCGTCTCAAATTGCTGATGTTCACCCGGAGTACGTGCGGTTGTTCCAGATAGCCGATGCCCCAGATCTGCTTTAATATCATGCTGTGGGTGAGCACCTTTCCAGCATGGGAAACCAGCAGACGCAGGAGTTCATACTCCGTCGGGGTGAGGGGAACCTCCTTCCCCTGCACAGTCACTCGACGCCTCGGCAGATCCACCTCCAGTTCCGCAATGCGAAAAACCGGTTCAGGTACCTGTTGCAGGGATCGCTTGAGCGCCACCTTGATGCGCGCCTGTAGCTCGCCTATCCCGAAGGGCTTGGTAAGGTAGTCGTCGGCGCCGGCGTCAAATGCCCTCACCTTATCGTTTTCCCGCTCCCTGACCGATATTACGATGATGGGGACTTGTGACCACTCCCGAATCCGGGTGATCACCTCGACCCCGTCGATATCTGGTAATCCCAAATCGAGCAGGATGACATCCGGTCGTACTGCGGCTGCAGCCGCCAAGGCTACGTGGCCGTCCGCAGCCTGGTGCAGGGAGTAGGAGCCATTGTCCAGCGCCGTCTTCAGGAAGCGTTGTATAGCCACCTCGTCGTCAACAACCAGTATCCGAGGTAGATTTTCTCTCCCGGTTTCAGTAGACATCCACACACTCCTGTGAAGTCGCCGTGATCGGTACAGTTAAAATCATTTCCAGTCCTCCACCAGCCCTGTTTTGAGCCCCAATCGACCCGCCGTGTGCCTCTACAATCCCCTTACAAATGGACAACCCCAAGCCGGTGCCGCTCACCCCTTCAGGGACTGGAATGCGGTAAAACTTGTCGAAAACACGCCCAAGCTCTGCCTCGGGAACCCCTGGGCCGCGGTCAGCTATTCGCAGAGAAAGACCGGTCTCACTTAAGGATGAGAAAATCTCGATCTCCTTTTCAGGCGCCGAGTATTTGTGGGCATTTTCTATGAGGTTCACCAGCACCTGTATCATGAGGACCGGATCCAGCGTCACCAGCGGCAGGTCAGGAGGGAGCCGCACCACGACCTTTCTTCCAAAAAGCTGTTTTTCGAGTGGGGCCAGGGCGCAGCCGATCAGGTCCTGCACATCGCAGGGCTCCAGGCGCAGTTGCACCGCCCCCGCTTCCAAACGGGTCATGTCCAGGAGGTTGCCAACGAAACGGTTCAGACGCCCGGCCTCTTCGATCGCTGTCTCCAAAAGTTCCCGGGTTTTAACCGGGTTCAAGCACTCTACTTCCTCGAGCACCGCACCAAGTACGCCGGTGATGGTGGCCAGTGGGGTGCGCAGATCGTGCGAGATGGAGTTGAGTAGCGCCCGCTCCAGGCTTTCCCGCGCTTGATGTATCTCGGCCTGTTGTGCCTGCCGTGATAGGCGCACCCTTTCCAGGGCCATGGAGATCTGCGTCGCGTAAGCATCAACCAGGCGCCTGATTTGTTCAGTATCCGGCTCATAGAGCCATTCGAGCTTTATGCAGAGGACGCCAAGCGTCTGCGCCAGTGCCTTGAGGGGGATAAAAAGCAAAGAGGATGAGGCGTAGGAATCGGTGCCGTGTCCCGCCGAACGCCTGCTGCGATAGCTCCAGAGGGCGATCTCGTGGTCGGCTGAGGAAAGTTCGAGCCCCCTACTTGAAGTGGACACCTCGAGCCGATCATCTTCAGGGAGGAATACGGCGAGCTGGGCATGCATGCTCTCCTCAATATTTTTCACAACAGTTGCAAGGAGTGCCGGCCGCCCGGCTGCGGCGGCCAGGTCGCGGCTCAGGTGATATAGGCTTGAAGTCTGGAGCTCGCGCAGACGTAAGGCCTCCGCCCCCTCGCGTCCCCTGGTGACCAGGGAGCTGATGACAATCCCCACGATGAACAGCGCCAGGAAAGTGATCAGGTACTCAGTGTCTGAGGTGCGTAGCGAAAAACGGGGCGGCACGAAAAAAAAGTCGAAGGCGAGCACTCCAAGAAAAGCGGCGAGGATGGCGGGCTTGAGCCCCAGGCGCACAGCCGCCAGCACCACGGCCAGCAGATAAGCCATCACCATGTTGATGGGGGAAAGGTAGGGACGTACCTGCTCGCAAAGAAGGGAGGTGGCGGCGACCAGGACGCACGCCGCCAAATAATCCGAAATGGTTGCGGCGTGGAGGCCCTGGCGCCTGAGCAAGATGGGAGCAACTGGAGCGGAGCTGGTATCGGTCATGGCATCACTTTAGGCAAATGACCGCGTTAAGACAAGCGCTTTTCCCCCAGGAGGTGCGTTCCCCCGGTTTTACTGTCAGGTTTTCCCTGAAGACAACGCGCCAGCAGGTTAGATGCTCACCCGTATCGGCAAGATGACGGTGGTGAGTCCGTCCCACTGTAGGCGCCGCTGAATGGCGAAGGCGGTCTCATTGTGCAGCATCCGGTGGTAGAACTTCTCCAGCCGGAAGGTAAGCTGGCCGGTGAAGACAGTCGAGCGAGGGTACTCCTCGCCCAGTTCCTTGCAGATTTCGATGACGCTCTCAACGACGTCGGTCGCCACGGCCATCCGACAGTCAGCTGCAAAGCCGAGGCGCCGGGCGAGGTCTACGTACTTCTCCAGCCCCGCCATGGCCGAGGCCTCCAGCGCCTCAAGCTCCTCCGCCCCCTTAAAGCTCCCGGAATCGATGACTGCGACCGAGACAAATATGATGTTCTTGTAGGTCTTGGGGAAGGTGGTGACAATAGAGAGCAGAGTATGCACGCCGAACCCGCTGTAGCCGGAAACAAGCTGGATGGCTGTGGGGTCCTCGCGTCGGGGCGTCCCGGAATTGACGGGTCCACTGGTGGGAAAATCGAGTAGCGCCTCGTCGAGCTGCGCCATTCCTTTCCTGACCGATACGTAGTGTCCCTTGATTACATAGCAGCAGCCGATGACGATGGAAGTGATCAGCAGAGTGAGCCATCCCCCCTCGGTGAATTTCTCGACGATGGTGATCAGGAGGATGGTGGCGCACAGCACGAGGCCTACCAGGTGTACCGAGAGGTGTCGAATCCATTGCGGATCGGTATGTCGGCGCTGAATAAAGAAGCGGGACATGCCGAGTTGGGAAAGGGAAAAGGTCAAAAAGACGTTGATGGAGTACATGACGATCAGGGCCGAGACGGACCCCTTGGTATAGAGGAGTAGGGCTATGGCCGCTCCCCCCATCAGCACGATGCCGTTACGCATGGTGAGCCGGACCGAGAGCGCCGCGAAGCGGTGAGGGAACCAGGAGTCGACCGCCATGTTGGACATGACGCGTGGTCCGTCGACGAAGCCGGTCTGGGCTGCCAAAAGCAGCAGGGCGCCCTCGGAAAAGATGGTGACGAAGGCAATGGTGCTGCCAAAAGGCCAGTGGGCGAAGAGGCCGTCGGCCAGTACCGCGTTGAGCGTTTTACCCTCAACCGGCTGGACCCCCATAAGCGAGTAGCAAAGAAACAGCATGCCGGCAGTAAAGGCGAGCGAGGTTGCCATGTAGACCATGGTACGCTTCCCCGTCTTCACTCGCGGCTCCCGCATGATCTGCAGTCCGTTGGAGACCGCCTCAATACCGGTGTAGGTACCACCGCCAAGAGAGTATGCCCTCAGGAACAGCATCAAGATACCGAAGATACCGATGCTGGAAACGTCGTGTGAGAGGCCGGTATGGAAGTCCTGCACCAGCGGGGCGATTTTGTCGGTGTGGGTGACGACGCCGTCCACCAGCAGCACAATATGGGTAAGGACGAAGACCAGGAAGATCGGGGCCATGATGGTAACCGATTCCTTGATACCCCGGATATTGAGCACAATGAGAAATACCGCCATGCCGCAGGCGAAGGTGATCTTATGCTGTTGAAAACTCACCGGTACGTAGCTGAAAAGAGCGTCAGCGCAGGCCGCGATAGAGATGGTGATGGTCAGTACGTAGTCTACCAAGAGAGCGCTGCCCGACACGACCCCCGCCTTTTCTCCGAGCATGTGAGTCGCCACGATGTAGCCGCCACCGCCGTGGGGGAAGTGCTCGATGATGCGCGAATAGGCGTAGGAGATGATGAAAACCGTTATGGCAGTGGCGATTCCCAGCATGACGGCAAGGTAGGTGTGGGTGCCGAGCGCCCGGTAAGCCTCTTCCGGACCGTAGGAGGAGGAGGAAAGCCCGTCGGCCCCGAGGCCCACCCAGGCCAGGACCGGGATGAGCGACATCTTGTGGAACAAGTGTGGGTCTTTCAAAAGTTTCGGAGCGCCGAAAACGGTCCGGATGATCTTCTGGAAAAAATTACCGTTGTCGGCTGACTTCCCCTGTTCCATTACTGCCCCCTCTAAGGTTTTTCGATGGCACGACATCCGAGCCGGTCCCGACCTCATCCCAAGGACAAAGGTACGTGACGGCAACGCTGCCGTTGGTTCAGGGCACAGACACGGATTTTGCCCTAAGCTACCCGAAGTGGCATAAAGGCGGTATCAAGATTCGTTCTGATATATCAAGAAAGTATCAAGATCGAGGTCGGGGGCGAGTCCACAGGTGCCATACCTGCAGCGTGAAACGTTTAAGGTAAGGGTCAAGGTGCAACAAAGCTTTAGGAAATGCCGATTCTTTAGGTTTTTTTTAGAATCTTTATGTGCTCTTAATGCCTTTGACCTGCATCTTGACACTGCCTTTATGCCGGTGAGCATATGATGATAATTAGAGAGAGCCTATTACTTTTACACTTGCGAGGTGCCACAATGAAAATCCACCTTTTCGATCCGGAAACCGGTGTTTATCAAGGCGAGGACTTTTCCGATGACCTTTCAGTGAGTCATGAATGCAAGCATGACGCTTCTCATGCTACGACCATTGCTCCGCCCCCCTACAACAAGGGAGAGGTGCCAGTCTTCAGGATGGCTGAAAATCAATGGGAGATTCGCCGGGCTAAGTGCTCGGTGGCAAATGGTTGTGGTGATCCGGGACAGCAGGCAAGCCAGTTGTCGCAACCACCCACGCTTGGGCGGACGACCGGTTCAGCAAACGTGATGGAGTAGCTGAATTTGGAGACCTTTATGGAAACCAGCGAAGTCGAGTCGTCCAGCGATTGCGTCCCGATGTCCCCCGCGACGCCGCCCAAACCTTCCGGGTACGATCTCCAACCCGGGCAAACCCTCGACGGCCGTTTTTTTATCACCGAAACCATCAGCCGCTCCGGCATGGCGACCATCTTCAGAGCGACTGACCTGGTCACCGTACAAGAGGTCGCCCTCAAAGTCCCGTTTATGCAGTACGAGAGCGATCCCGGTTTCTACTCGCGCTTCTTACGCGAGGAGAAGATAGGACTTCTGCTCAATCACCCTTACATTCTGAAATTCATCCCGGTGCAGGGCCGCAGCCGCCCCTATATCGTGACCGAGTATCTGCAAGGTCACACGCTTGCGCACCTGATGAAAAGCGTCCACCCACTGCCCGAAGCAGAAGCACTCAAGCTCGCCAGCTGTTTGTGCGATGCATTGGCGCACATGCACAGCCATGGCGTCGTTCACCGCGACCTCAAACCGCAGAACATCATGATTCTTGGCGACGGCACCCTACGTATTCTGGACTTCGGCATCGCCAGGTCCACGGGAAGGCGCTTCACCTTCATCGGCTTCACGCCGGCGATGGGGACCCCCGAGTACATGGCTCCCGAACAGGTCAAAGGAGGGCGCGGCGACCAAAGGACTGACATCTACAGCCTGGGTGCCCTTTTATACGAGATGGTTGCCGGGGTAATCCCTTTTTCCGGGGAGGGCAAGGACGTGTTTGTTGCCATGAACGCCCGGGTGACCGGCGACCCGGTGGCCCCGCGCAATCAAAACCATGGGTTGTCGGAGCAGGTCGAAGAGATCATCCTGCACGCCATGGAACGGGACCCAGGCAAAAGATACCAGAGCGCCATCGCCATGAAGGAGGAGCTGGACCATCCCGGGGAGATGCAACTGACCGGCCGCTGCCACAGGTTGTTGAGGCCTGCCCCGTGGAAGCGGCACTTGAAGAATGCACTCCTCGTCGGGTCCGCCCTTTCGACCGTCGTCTTTGGTCTGGTGCAACTGATCCTGATGATCATGCGGCGCGGCCCTTGACTCTGTTGGGAGGCAGTGGCTGAGCCCGGGAAGCGTTGTTGGACCGTTTGCCATGCGGCGAGTATTTCTTATCGAACGCCATGATATGCTCCAAGAACCATCCTTTGAGGAAATTCAGTGCATCGATGTTTTGTGCGCAGCTTGACTCTTCGTAACTGCTCATAAAAACCTCCAAATGCCTGACGAACAGCATGTGCTGTGCTTTATGGACCTCGATACCCGGGAAATCCATCTCGGACATAACCCTTTCTTCATCGAAGAAATGAAGCTTGCAGTAGGCATCCAGTACTTCCAGCAGATCGAGCAAGTCCTGATCCTTTTTCTCCATCATAAGATACACGTAAACCTTTGCCATATTGTCGAATATTACCCTGTGCTGCGCGTCCAATACTTCGTTGCCCACCAGTTGCATGTCATTGAGCATGAATCCTTCCATAATGCCCCCTTCGGTATCCTGCGGTTATTCAGTTCGCCTCGTTAAATGGGAAGATAAATATCCGGCAATCGTCCCGCAGCTCACTTCTGGCATTGGAGCCGATCGCCTGAACGATGCTCCCCACCGCGTCATCGCTGGCAATAATTTCCAGTTTCACCTTTTCCACGAACTCAGTCATGTATTCAGCCCCCCGATAGAACCTCGACGGCCCCTTTCGGCCATGGCAGGAAATTGCGCTCTCCATGTAATCCTCGACCCCCATGTTCTCCAGGGCGCTTCTCACCTCTGTCAGCTTTGCCGGCTTGATTATGGCTTCAATGATTTTCACGGGTTGCCTCCGTCTTGTCCGTAATCTGGTTTCCTCTTGATTGTCAGGCTAACCCTTTTGACATTAAAGAGGTATTAAGACACCCACCGAAAGCATTAAGAAAACATCAATTCCCAGGATTTGTCGCGCTGGAAGACAGCATGTCGGAGTTTTTTTGGATCTTAATGCGTTCTTAATGCTTATGGCCTGCATCTTGACACCCTCTTAAGGTGATGCAGGATATGGTGATACTCAGGAACCTACCTTCTTCTGGCTGCCTGGAGTGTCACCATGAAAATCTACCTCTTCAACTCCGAATCCGGCGTCTACCTGGGTGAGGACTTTGCCGACGACCTGCCGATGTGCCCGGGGCGCGGGGCAATTCCGGCTCACGCCACGACCATCGCACCGCCACCCTTCAGCCCCGGTGAGGCGCCGGTCTTCAACGTCGCCGAAGATACCTGGGAACTCCATCCATCTTGCCGAACAGTCGCTGGAGGTGGAACTGATCCGTGTCAGCAGGCAAACCGGTGGTGGAGGCATCAGGAAGCGGAAAATTACGGACTCGATATGACAAAGTCTGGAGGGTTGACCATGAAAAATATCTGGTTCCTGGTTTTAGCTGCCACGCTTTTTTTAGCGGCGCCACTTCATGCCGTGTCCTACCCTCCCTCCGGGGAGGAGCCAACTTACCTGAAGGACCAGGAGATCATGAAGCTCGGATCGCTGGTTCACCTGTTTCACAGCGGTACTGAGGATGTCAGGAGCGCCATAAAGGTCAACGACATACTCACTGTGTATCGGGAATACCCGCCGGACATTTCAGGTATATCGAAGGCATACGGCAAGGTGAAGGTCATCGGCACACTGGGTGATTACTATTTCGAGGGCGAGGTGGTGGAGGGCTATGTCCTTCCTGGCTACGTGGCACTAAAAGGGACGGTCGCCTGTCTCGTTACGACGCGCTTTAAGCCGAAGCATTAGTCCCGACGTGCCCTAGCAGGCAAAAGAGCGGATCAATCGTTCACTCTGGCAATGCCAGAGAAGGTCAATCAATCACCGGAGAGCACATCATGAACACGTACGAATGGATGTCAACAATCCTCTTTTTTGTCGTACTCCTCGCCCTGGTAAAGCCGCTGGGCACCTTTATGGCCCGGGTCTACCAGGGGGAGCGGACCTTCCTGTCACCGGTTTTCGTCCCGTGTGAAAACCTCCTGTACCGGATCTGCGGGGTGAAGAAGGATGAGGAGATGGGTTGGCAGCGCTATGCCTGGGCCATGGTCCTCTTCAACTTGGTTCTCTTCGTGGCGCTCTTCGCCATGTTGATGCTGCAGAACCTGTTGCCGCTCAACCCCCAGAAGTTTCCAGCCTTCACCTGGCAGTTGGCGCTCAATACGGCGATCAGCTTCGTCACCAACACGAACTGGCAGGCGTACAGCGGCGAATCGGCCGCCAGCTATTTCACTCAGATGGTAGGGTTCGCCGTGCACAACTTCGTCTCCGCAGCCACCGGCATGGCGGTAGTCATTGCGCTGATCCGTGGCTTTGCGCGGCGCAAGACCTCCATGCTCGGGAACTTCTGGGTCGATATGACCCGCGGCACCCTCTATATCCTGTTGCCCATCTCCGTTATCGGCGCCATTTTCCTGGTCTCCCAGGGGGTGATCCAGAACTTCAGCGACTACAGGACAGTGCCGCTCGTGCAGTCGGAAACCTACGACAAACCGAAGCTGGACGAGAAGGGTAACGCGATCAAGGATGCCAAAGGGAACCCGGTCACCGAGAGTGTTACAGCGAAGGAAGTCACCATTCCCATGGGACCGGTCGCCAGCCAGGAAATCATCAAGGAGCTGGGGACCAACGGCGGCGGCTTCTTCAACGCCAACTCGGCCCACCCTTTTGAAAACCCGACACCGCTCACCCATATGGTGGAGATTCTCATGATCCTGCTGATCCCCGGCGCCCTCACCTACACCTTCGGTGTCATGGTGGGTAACCCGCGCCAGGGGTGGGCGCTATTAGGAGTCATGCTCTTCCTGCTGATCCTGTCGTTCGGCGTGCTGCAGTGGGCTGAAGCCAGCGGCAATCCGCTCTTGGCCAAACTTGGCGTGCAGGGGGCCAACATGGAGGGAAAAGAACTCCGCTTCGGCCTGGCCGGCAGCAACCTCTTCGAAGTCGCGACCACGGGCACCTCCTGCGGTGCGGTCGCCGTCATGCACGACTCCCTCACCCCCCTGGGCGGCATGATCCCGCTCTCCCTGATTCTTCTGGGTGAGATCGTCTTCGGCGGGGTCGGCTCCGGTCTCTACACCATGCTCGCCTTCGCGGTCATCGCGGTCTTCGTCTCCGGCCTCATGATCGGCAGGACCCCGGAGTATCTCGGGAAGAAGATCGAAGTCCGGGAAATGTGGATGTCGATGGTAACCATCCTCACGGCGGGAATAGTCGTGCTGATCACCTCGGGTATCGCCATGATCACCCCTGCCGCCGTGGCATCAATGGCAAACCCCGGTGCCCACGGCCTCTCCGAGGTGCTTTATGCCTTCGCCTCCATGGCCAACAACAACGGCAGCGCCTTTGCGGGCTTAAATGCCAACGTCAACTTCTATAACATCCTGGGCTCACTCGCCATGATGCTCGGACGTTATGTGCCTGCGGTTGCGGTGCTCGCCATGGCCGGTTCCCTGGCGGAGAAGAAGTACGTGCCACCCAGCCTCGGAACACTCCCGACGGACAAGGCACCGTTTGCCATTTGGCTCACCCTGGTGATCCTGATCGTAGGAGCACTTACCTTTTTCCCGGCACTTTCCCTGGGGCCGATCGTCGAACACCTGACCATGCTGGGAGGTAATTAACCATGTCCAAACATTCGCCCGAACCGGTTTCCATGTTTGATATGCGGATCATGGGACCCGCCTTGATAGAATCCCTGAAGAAACTCGACCCCCGGGAACTCTGGCGTAACCCCGTCATGCTCTGCGTCGAGATCGCCAGCCTCATCACCCTGGTCACCTTTATCATGTCGCTCACCGGGGCAAACCTTGAGCCGGCCTGGTTTACCGGGCTCGTCTCCGTGTGGCTCTGGCTCACCGTCATCTTCGCCACCTTTGCCGAGGCCCTTGCCGAGGGGCGCGGCAAGGCACGCGCCGCTTCCCTTAGAAAAAGCCGCACCGAGGTGTCCGCCAAGCGCCTGAAAAAGGCGGAGTTCGGCACTCCTTTCGAAACGGTTCCCGCCGAATCGCTCCGTAAGGGGGATTTCATCCTGGTGGAGGCGCCCGATACCATCGCCGGCGACGGCGACGTGGTGGCAGGGGCAGCTCTCGTGAACGAATCGGCAGTTACCGGGGAGTCGGCACCGGTGGTGCGTGAGTCGGGCGGCGACCGAAGCGCGGTCACCGGCGGCACGGAGGTGATCGCCAACGCCATCATCGTACGGATCACCGCCAACCCCGGCGAGACTTTCCTGGATCGAATGATCTCGCTTATCGAAGGAGCAAAGAGGCGCAAGACCCCAAACGAGGTTGCTCTCGAGGTACTGCTGATCGCGCTGACGCTGGTCTTCCTGCTGGTATGCGCCAACATCAGTCCGCTCTCCATCTATTCCGTCAAGGCGGCGGGTCACGGCACGCCGGTTTCACTAACCATCCTGGTGGCCCTCTTCGTCTGCCTGGCGCCCACCACCATTGCGGCACTCCTGCCGGCCATCGGCATCGCCGGGATGGACCGGCTCTTCCAGAAGAATGTGATTGCACTCTCGGGCCGCGCCATCGAAGCGGCGGGGGACGTGAACGTGCTGCTCCTGGACAAGACCGGCACCATCACTCTTGGCAATCGCGAGGCGGTGGAGTTTGTGCCGGTTGGGGGGCACACCGAGAAGGAACTGGCCGAGGCGGCCCTGATGGCGTCACTTAGCGATGAAACCCCCGAGGGGAGAAGCGTCGTGGCGCTGGCCAGGAAGAAGCACGATCTGAAACTGGAGGCGCTTCCCGCCGACGCGCAGAGCATCGCTTTTTCCGCTGACACCCGACTTTCCGGGGTCGATACGGGTGGCAAAAAGTACCGAAAGGGCGCTTCAGATTCGACCATCGCCTTCGTTAAAACCCTGGGTGCCGACTGCATTCCCGCCAACCTTTCAGACGTGGTGGACCGGATCGCCCGCGGAGGTGCGACGCCGCTCGTGGTATCCTGCGACGCCGAGATTTTCGGGGTCATCAACCTGAAGGACATCGTCAAGACTGGGATCCAGGAGCGTTTCCTGCAGCTGCGCAGCATGGGGATCAAAACCGTGATGATTACCGGCGACAACCCCCTTACCGCGGCCGCCATCGCAGCCGAGGCGCAGGTGGACGACTTCCTGGCGCAAGCGAAGCCCGAGGACAAGCTGAAACTTATCAAGGAGTACCAGGAAGCCGGCTTCATGGTGGCGATGACCGGCGACGGCACCAACGACGCCCCGGCGCTGGCACAGGCCGACGTGGCGGTTGCCATGAACACCGGCACCCAGCCGGCCCGCGAGGCAGCCAACATCATCGATCTGGATTCAAACCCGACCAAGCTCCTCGACATCGTCGAGGTAGGAAAGCAGATCCTGATGACTCGTGGGAACCTGACCACCTTCAGTATCTCCAACGACATCGCCAAATACTTCGCCATCATCCCGGCGATGCTGCTCTCCATCTACCCCCAGCTCGGAGTGTTGAACGTGATGAGGCTGGCGACCCCCATGAGTGCGATTCTTTCCGCGGTCATCTTCAACGCGGTCATCATTCCGATGCTGGTGCCGCTCGCTCTCAAGGGGACCAAGTTCCGTCCCATGCCGGCCGAGAAGCTCTTGATCCACAATCTGCTCCTTTACGGTGTGGGAGGGATGATTGCGCCGTTCGTAGGGATCAAGGCCATCGACTTGGTGGTAGGGCTGTTCGTATAACGACGGACCATTAAGTGTCCAAGTAGATGCGGTGTACACCGCCCAGTAAAACACACATGTGGGGGCGAAGCTGATCGGTCGCCCTCACCGGAGGAACAATCCATGAAAGAGATTCGTCCAGCCATTCTGATGCTCGTTCTGTTCACTGTTATCTGTGGCGGCATCTACCCGGCCGTCGTCACCGGCCTCGCCTATGCGGTCTTCCCGAACCAAGCCAAGGGAAGCTTCATCACCGACGGCAAAAACCGCCAGATCGGCTCCAGCCTCATCGGTCAGCCTTTCTCGGACGCCAAATATTTCTGGGGCCGTCCCTCCGCAAGCAGCGATTTCGGCTACAACCCGATGGCTTCCGGCGGCTCCAACTCGGGTCCAACCAATCCCGATTTTTTGAAGACTGTGGGAGACCGGGTCAAGAGCCTACGCGACACAGGGATTACCGGGAGCATCCCTGCCGACCTGGTGGAGGCGTCTGCCAGTGGGCTTGATCCGCACATAACGCCGGAGTCGGCGGCACTCCAGGTGGCACGGGTAGCCAAAGCACGCCACATCGCCGAGAACGAACTCAGCAAGGTGGTAGCTACCCACACCGAGCCGCGTCAGTTCGGCTTTCTTGGGGAGCCGCGGGTAAACGTGCTGGAGCTGAATCTGGCACTGGATGCGCTGAAATAAAAGCGCCAGGACATCCGGGTTGAAACGGAGAGAACATGAGAAATGACGAAGATGCACGCCCGTCGCCGGAGATGCTCCTGAGGGTCGCCCAAGCGGAAGAAGCCGAAAGTGAGCGGGCCAAGCTGAAGATATTTCTCGGTTATGCGGCAGGAGTAGGGAAGACCTATGCCATGCTTGAAGCGGCCCAGCAGCGCTTGCGCGACGGCCGGGATGTGGTTGCGGCCTATGTGGAGTCCCATGGCCGCAGCGAAACCGACTCGCTGCTCGACGGGCTTGAAGTCCTGCCGAAGGCGCAAATAGACTACCTGGGGGTGCTGCTCCCCGAGATGGACCTCGATGCTGTGCTCGCCCGCAGGCCGCAGATCGCGCTGGTGGACGAACTTGCCCACAGTAACGCCCCAGGCTCCCGACATGAGAAGCGCTGGCAGGACGTAGAGGAAATACTCGCCGCTGGCATCGATGTCTACACCACGGTGAACATCCAGCATTTTGAGAGTCTGAATGATGTGGTCGCGCAGATCACCGGGGTAGTCGTGCGCGAGACGGTTCCCGACAGACTCCTTGATAACGCGGTGGAGATCCGCTTGGTGGACATCCCTCCGGAAGATCTGCTACAGCGGTTGCACGAGGGAAAGATCTACATCCCTGAGAAAGCTGCGCTTGCCACGGAGAAGTTCTTTAAGCCTGGGAATTTGATGGCACTGCGAGAACTTTCCCTGCGCCGTGCCGCCTGTCGGGTAGACGACCAGATGCGTGCCTACATGGAGTCGCGATCCATCGAAGGTCCCTGGCCGGTGGCCGAGCGGCTTTTGGTCTGCATCAGCGGCAGCCCCTATAGTGATCGGCTGATTCGTACCACGAGAAGGCTCGCCGATGAGATGAAAGCTACCTGGCATACGGTTTACATTGAGACACCAGGCGGCAACAAGCACACCCGAGAGAACCGGGAGCGGGTCTGGCGTGACATGCGCCAAGCGGAGAGTCTCGGTGCGCAAGTCGCGACACTAACCTCAACCTCGGTCGCCGAAGCGCTCATCGCCTATGCGGTAAGGAATAACGTCACTAAGATCGTGGTCGGGAAGCCCTCTAAACCGCGCTGGCGTGAGTTTCTGCGACAGCCGCTGGTGGACCAGATCATCCGCCTCTCCGGCTCTATCGACGTGCATGTCGTGAGCATCGCGCAGGAGCAGATTGCTCTCCCAAAAAATGCCTCCAGGCCCAGTATGCCCATACCGTGGCAGGGTTATCTTAAGAGTCTGATCCTCGTGCTGGCAACCTCGCTGGTCTGCGAGCCTGCGCACAGATACCTCGCCCCTACCAACCTGGTGATGGTTTACCTCCTTGCTGTCGTCCTCGCAGCTTCCAGGCTGGGAAGGAAGCCTGCCATGCTTACCGCGTTTCTGAGCGTGATGGCCTTCGACTTCTTCTTCGTACCTCCCCGGTTCACCTTTGCGGTTACCGACACGGAGTACTTCATTACATTCTTTGCCCTCTTTACGGTTGGTGTCGTCATCAGCACGCTGGTTTCTCAGTCACGCGAGCGTGCCGAGGCGATCCGCGAGCGTGAAGTACAGACAGCGAGCCTCTACTACCTGAGCCGCGACCTGGCAGTATCCTCCGATCTGACGGGGATCGTAGAAGCCATGGTCAAAAACATCGAAGAGAGTCTCGGCGCACATATCGCAGTGCTCCTGCCACAGGGAGAACGGCTCGAGGTGAAAAAGTCGAGCATCGATTTGACGCTGGACATGAAGGAGTCGGCCGTTGCAGACTGGGCCTTCAAAAACGGCTCCCCGGCGGGGCGCGGCACGGACACCTTAGTTTCCGCTGGTCTCCTTTACCTGCCGATAGCTACCACCGGAAACGCACTCGGCATCCTCGGGGTGAAGCTCAAGGACGAGGCCGACTACACCTCACCGCTTTCCCGCAGGTTGCTCCAGGCGTTTGCCACCCAAGCGGCTCTTGCCATCGAGCGGGTCCATCTCAGCAAGCAGGCAGAACATGCCCAGATCCTCGAGGCACGAGAGACTCTAGAACGAGCGCTTTTGAACTCCATCTCTCACGACTTGCGCACGCCGCTGGTCACCATAACCGGGGCGCTTGGCGCGCTTATGGACAAAAAAAGTGCCCTTGAGGCGGAGACCCGTGACGATCTGCTGGCCGCCGCCTGGGAGGAGGCGGGAAGACTGAACCGTTTCGTCGGCAATCTCCTCGACATGACCCGCCTGGAGTCAGGCGCTTTGAAACTGAAGCGGGTCCCCTGCGATGTACAGGACCTCTTTGGCTGCGCCTTGGCCGCCCTTGAACCACAGCTTGGCAAGAGGAGGATTGAGGTGCGCGTACCCGCCGAACTCCCCCTAATTGGAATGGACATGGTCCTGATGACCCAGGTCGTGGTTAACCTGCTCGACAATGCCTTGAAGTACTCATCGCGTGACAGCTCAGTCGAGTTGGCTGCCGGGCTTGCCGCCCACACGCTGACCTTGACGATTTCCGACCGTGGACCTGGCATCCCCGAACTGGACCTAGCCAGGGTCTTCGACAAGTTCTATCGCGTGCCTGTCCCGGAGGGTGCGGGGGGGACGGGACTCGGCCTCTCCATCTGTAAGGGGATCGTCGAGGCTCACGGTGGGAGCATCCAGGCAAAAAACCGTGACCAAGGGGGGCTGCAAATGAAGGTAACGCTCCCCGTCAACTGATACCGGAGACAGCATATCGTGCCCAATTTGAAGAGTAATGCTATTTTGCCTCGCGTGCTTATGGTCGATGATGAGGTGGCCATCATCCGTTTCCTGCGCTCGGTGCTCGATACCGGTGAGTTTTCCCTTCACCAAGCAGATAACGGCCATGCGGCGCTTGCTGCAGCTGCTGCGGTTCGCCCAGATATCATCCTGCTCGACCTGGGTCTTCCCGATATGGACGGGGTGGAGGTAATTCGCAGAATCCGGGAGTGGTCGCAGGTGCCGATCATCGTGCTTTCAGTTCGCGACGGGGAAGACAACAAGGTGGAAGCACTTGATGCCGGGGCAGATGACTACCTGATTAAGCCCTTCAGTGTCGCAGAGTTGCAGGCACGTATCCGGGTTTCACTCAGAAGAAGCCTTCAACAGTCGCCAGAACCGCTATTTAATTGCTGCGGGTTGGAGGTAGACCTCACTCACAGACGGGTCGTTGTGCGTGGCAACGAGATCCAACTCACTCCGACTGAATACGATTTATTGCGGCTCATGGTGAGCCACGCCGGCAAGGTGCTGACCCACGGCCAGATCCTCAAACAGATCTGGGGCACCGCCTACGCAGAACAGCAGAACGTGCTCCGCGTGAACATCAGCAACCTTAGGCAAAAGATTGAGGATGATCCCTCGCGGCCGAGACACATCGTCACGGAACTCGGGGTTGGCTACCGTTTGAAGTGTGACTGAAGTGTCAGGCAAGTTGCGTATCAGCATAGTGAAAGAAGTAGACCTTTTGCACATAGGCGCACCACCTTCAGGCCGAACCACTTGTCCGCTGCTGAATTCATAAACAGCATTGGGATGTCACCCCTTGCATCAACAATCATCAATCCCATCGTTCATTCTGAAGCATCGTCGGTTAAGCGTTCTTTATTGCGGCGAAATAAACGAAGAAAGTACGCCTGCCAACTCCCACCAAATTGCAGACGTCATTTGAAGTAACCCTACTTTTTGCGCAACGCTGACTGCAGCCGGTTTCCCGTGGCGTCACTCCGGAGTGTTAACTTTGAAAAAAGCGATGGAGTTTAGCAGGCGATCCGCATTTGAAGAGAGCAGCGTTGCCGTTAGTGCCATTTCCTGGGACGCCTCAGTATTTTGCTGGACGATCCGTTCAAGTTCCCTGACGGAGCGATTGATCTGGTCGGCTCCGGTATCCTGCTCCCTACTTGCTACGCTTATTCTCTGTACTAGTTCGGATGTCTTCCTGATGTCCGGGACCAGTTGACTCAGTAGCACGCCGGTCTTTTCCGCCACATCAATGCTCGACGACGACAGTCGCGTTATCTCGGCGGCCGCAGTCTGGCTCTTTTCTGCGAGCTTTCTGACTGCGGTGGCCACTACGGCGAATCCCCTGCCGTGCTCGCC
>TBL_comb47_HYPODRAFT_10001121_pt1 | contig 35133 bp, 33 predicted proteins | sample TroBogypolimnion_40_FD_10682 | JGI IMG/M metagenome (IMG submission 10682)
CCGGGCTGCTCGGCGAGCGGCTCGCGTTGTATGACGACACGCGCCGCATCGCGGCGGCGCAACCGGCCTTTGGCTGGGGTCTCGGCAGCTTCGGCCAGGTACTGCAGCTCCAACGGCCGCGTCCGCTCGAGGACAACCGCCAGTATGAGCATAGCTACGTGGACGCTCACTCCGATTGGCTGCAGTCGCTGGCGGAGGTCGGCGGCGTCGGCACACTTCTACTCATCCTCTGCGTCGCGTGGCCTTTGTTGGGTTCGCAGGCGTTGCGTCACGCTGGACCGCTGCCCGCCTACCTGCTGGGAGGCTGCGGGTTGATCACGCTCTATGCGGCCATCGAATTTCCCTTCGGCAACCCGGCAGTGGTCATCGCCTTCTGGACCTGCTTTTTCGGCGCGATCCAGTATGTCAGGTTGAGTTCCCGCCCCCGGACGCGGGGCTGACCATGTTTTCCGTCCTCATCCTGACTCTCAACGAGGAGCAATCCCTCCCGCGCTGCCTCGCGTCGGTGCAGGAGTGCACGGACATCGTCGTGCTCGACTCCGGCTCGACCGACCGGACCGTGGAGATCGCCCGCGCGGCCGGCGCCCGGGTCTTCGCGCGCGCCTTCGACGATTTCGCGGGCCAGCGCAACTACGCCCAGCGCGAGATTCCCTTCCGCCACCCGTGGGTTTTCCATCTCGACGCCGACGAGGAATTCACGACCGAACTCGCCGCCGACTGCCGCGCCCATGTCGACGCCACCGTCGATGGTTTCCTCGTCGCCCCGCGCATGATGTTTCAAGGACGCTGGATCCCCCACTGCACGGATTTCCCTGCCTACCAGGCGAGATTTGTCCGCGCGCCCCAGTTCGCATTCATCCAAGTCGGACACGGCCAGCGCGAATCGCCCCGCATGAAGCTCGACCGTCTCGCGGCCAACTACCTGCATGACCTTTCCGCCGGCGGTGAAGCGGCCTGGTTGGCCAAGCACCGGCGCTACGCCCGCGAGGAAGCCGCGGCTCACCTCGAAGCCGGCGGGAGCGTGCCGTGGTCGGATTTCCTCAGCCGCGACGCCCTGCGTCGGCGGCGGGCGCTGAAGCGCCTGAGCTATTCGCTGCCGTGCCGACCCAGCCTGCGGTTCCTGTATCAATACGTGCTGCGCGGCGGGTTTCTCGATGGCCGACCTGGGCTGCGATATTGCCAGCTGCTGGCCCAATATGAGCGCTTCGCGGTCGGGGAACTTCGCGCCGTGCGCCGCGCCACCGCCTGAACGCCATGCGTCTCATTTTCGTCAACCGGTTCTACTGGCCCGAAGAGAATGCCACGTCCCAGTTGCTCGTGGATCTCACGGTGGCACTTGCTGCGTCCGGCCACACCGTGACCGTGCTCACCAGTCGCCCTGCCGGGTCGGCGCTGCCCACCCGGGAGATTCACCGGGGCGTGCTGATCCGGCGGGTGGCGGGCACGCGCTGGCATCGGCTGGGGCTGCCGGGCAAGGCCATGGATTTCCTCACATTTTACGTGCGCGTGTTGGGAGCGCTGCTCTTCACGGCGCAACGCGGTGACGCAGTCGTGGCGCTCACCGATCCGCCCCTGCTGGGCATCGGCGCCTGGCTCGTCGCGCGGTTTTGCGGTGCGCGGATTTTTCATTGGGTCCAGGATGTCTATCCCGAAATCGCGGCGCACATCGGCGGCCACGCCTGGCTTCAGTTGTTCACCCCCGTGCGCAATCTCTCCTGGCGGCGGTCAGATGGCTGCGTGGTGCTGGGCTCCGACATGGCCGCGCTCGTTGCAGCGACGGGCGTATCCCCGGACAAGATCACTGTATCGCCGAATTGGGCTCCCGCCGGCCTGGACGTGCAGCCCTACGAGGCTGCGGATGGTCTCCGGAAGGCGTGGGGCCTCGAAAGCAAATTCGTCGTCGCCTACTCGGGAAACCTCGGCCGCGTGCATGACCTCGAACCTGTCCTGGAAGCGGCGACGCAGTTGCGCAACGATCCGGATATTGCCTTCGTTTTCATTGGGAGCGGCGCCCAACGCGCGCACGTTCAGTCAATTGCGACGCAGCGCGGACTCGCGCAGGTCCAGTTCCACCCCGCCCAACCCCGCGCCGAACTCGCCCGCACGCTCGCGCTCGGCGATCTTCACTTGGTAACGCTCCTCCCGGGCTGCGAAGCGCTGGTCTTCCCGAGCAAACTTTACGGCATCGCCGCCGTCGGACGGCCCATCGCGTTCGTTGGTCCGCCGGCTTGCGAGATCGCGCGGGCCGTCGAGTCGCATGGCCTGGGACGCGCGTTTGACCGCAACGCCATGGACGCCCTCGCCAGCTACATCCGCGAACAGCGCGCCTCGCTCGAGCTGCGCCAACGCCTGGGCGCAGCCGCCGCCCGGTTCTCCCGCGAGGAAACGGGCCTTGCCCGCGCGGTCGTCGCTTGGGAGAAGCGGTTGACCCCAGCCATCTGAAGCGCGCGCCGAACTTGCCGCCGGGCCCGAGCCCGGCAAGCTGACCTGACCATCATGCACCACATCAAGAAAACCCGACTGGCCCTGCTCGCGCTGGACCTGGGTTTCCTGCTGCTGGTTTTCAACGTGCTGCGACTTTCGTGGGGCGTGGTCGGGGCGCATTGGATCATGTGGCCACTGGTGGGCCCGTTTGTGGCCCTCGTCTTCGCCATCTACCTGATCGACGGCTACCGGGCGCGGACCGACATGATGAGCCTGGACTACACGAGTCTCCACGCCATCGCGCTGATCAGCGCGTTGCTCGCCACCCTGTTGATGACGTTCGTGGTGAAGATCCCCGGCAGCGACGAAATCCAGAGCAGCCGCGGCGTCATCGCGTTCACCTACCTGGCGCTGATTCCCATCACCCTCAGCTACCGGCGGATCATCTTCCAACGCGCCGCCAATGCCCAAGGGGGACGTTGTCTCGTTTTCCTGGGCGACTGGGCCAGCTGTCACGCCTTCCGCGCGGAGTGCGAAAAGGTTGGGGCTCGCCAGCGCATCGTGTTCTCCGTCGTCAGCGAGGATTCAGCCGTGCCGTTCGGACTCAACCGGGACGACCGCCTGCGGCCGTTCACCGAAGTCCTCGACGACATCCAGAGCGGGCGCCTCATCGTCGAGGCCCTGATCCTGCGCGAATCCAACCGCGAACTGCGGCCCGACATCGCGCAGAAGCTGGTCCAGCTCTACTTCCAGGGCCTGCCCACCTACACGCTCGAACTCTTCCACCAGATCTACTGGCGCAAGATCCCCATCTACCGCCTCAACCAAACCTGGCTGTTCCAGGAGGGATTCCAGATCGCCCGGGAGCCCGTCTTCGAGCGCCTCAAGCGCATCGGTGATGTGGCGTTTGCCACGGTGGGCCTGATCCTGGCGTCGCCGCTCATCGTGCTCAGTGCCCTCGCCGTCTGGGCCGAGGACCGCGGGCCGTGCTTCTTTTCGCAAACCCGGATCGGTAAGAACCACCTGCCGTTCCAGATCCACAAGCTGCGGACCATGCGGGCGACCGTCGCCGAGGGCGAGCGCTACACCCAGCCCGGCGACACCCGCATCACACGGGTCGGCCGCTTTCTCCGCGGCAGCCGCCTCGACGAATTGCCCCAGCTGTGGAATGTCCTGCGCGGCGAAATGAGCCTCATCGGCCCACGCGCCGAGTGGGATAAGCTCGTCGCCGATTACGAGCGCGAGATTCCCTGCTACTATTTCCGCCACCTCGTGCGCCCAGGCATCACGGGCTGGGCGCAGGTCAACTATCCCTACGGCGCCAACCTCGAGGACACCGTCCGGAAGCTCGAATACGACCTGTACTACATCCGGCATTTCTCGTTCACCCTCGACGCCTCCATCGTGCTGAAGACGATCCACGTGATGCTCTTCGGCAAGGGCCGGTGAGGCCGTATCGATTCGAATGAAGACCTACGACTTCCTCGCCATCGGTGGCGGCAGCGCTGGCTTCAACGCCGCGCGCGTGGCCGCGTCCCTGGGACTGCGCACCGCGATCGTCGACGGCGCGCGGGAACTCGGCGGACTCTGCATCCTGCGGGGCTGCATGCCGTCGAAGACGCTGCTCTACATCGCCGAAGTGCTGCACCTGGCAGGGAAGGCGAAGATCTTTGGCCTGAAAATTCCGCCGGGACGCGCCGACTTGCGGGCCATCCACGCCCGCAAGAAACGGATCATCGCCGAGTTCGCCGACTCGCGCGCGCAACAGCTCAAGCACGGCAAGTTCGACCTGATCCGGGCCCACGCGCGCTTTCTTGACGCCAAGACTCTGCTGCTTTCCAACGGCAAGAAAGTGCGCGCGAAACACATCCTCATCGGCACCGGATCGAAAGTGAGCGTCCCGCCTGTCCCGGGACTCGCCGGATCAAAATTTTGGACCAGCGACGAAGTCCTCGACCTCGATTTCATTCCGAAGAGCGTGATCGTGCTCGGCGGCGGCATTGTCGCCTGCGAGCTGGCGCAATTCCTCGTCCGCATCGGAACGCGCGTCACTCTGATCCAGCGCAGCCAGAACGTCCTGCGCGACCACTCGTCGGAGGCCTCCACGGTCGTCCAGGAGGCCTTCGTGGACGAGGGCATCGACCTTTTCGCCGGCACGCAGGTTGAGGGCATCGCTCAGGACCGCCGCGGCACTGCCGTGACGTTTATCCACGACGGACGTCGCGTTACGCGCCGCGCCGCACACCTCTTCAACGCGCTCGGCCGCGAACCCAACACCGCTCCACTCAACCTCGCCGCCGCCGGCGTGCGGACGCGCCCGGACGGCCAGATCATCATCAACCGCTGGCAGCAGACGAACGTCCCGCACATCTACGCGGCCGGCGACTGCTCCGGCCCGCACGAGATCGTTCACCTCGCCATCCAGCAGGGCGAACTCGCCGCGCGCCATGCGGCTGGCGTGAAGCGGCTCAAGCCCATCGACTCCGGCCTGCTGCTCAACGTCGTCTTTACCGACCCCCAACTCGCCACCATCGGCCGATTGGAACGCGAACTGTCAAAGGCCGGCACACCGTATCTCGTAGCCAGCTATCCATTCAACGATCACGGCAAATCCATCCTGATGGACGCCAACTACGGCTACGTGAAAGTCATCGCCGAGCCGACACGCGGCCGGATCCTGGGCGCGGAGATCGTCGGCAAGGACGCCGGCGAACTCATCCACGCCTTCAGCGGCCCACTCGCCATGCGGGCGACGGTTTTCGACCTGCTCCGCGCCCCGTGGTATCACCCGACGCTCGCGGAAATCATCACCTATCCGCTCGAGGAAATCGCAGAGAAGATTTCCTCGCGATGAGGCAGGTCCTGATCCGCTTTCTCGACCGCTTCCTCGCCCTCACCCGCCTGCAATACTGGCCCGTCCGTGTGCGGGCAGGCGTTGCCGCCGGCGCCCGCTGGACGCTCTACCCGTGGAGCTCCTATTGGCGCGGCACCCAGGAGCCCGCCATGCACGAGACCCTGGCCCGCTTCGGCGACATCGAGGGCTGGAGTTGCTGGGATCTGGGCGCGCACTTCGGCGTCTACAGCGTCGGCCTCGCGCGCCACGTCGGGCCCACCGGCGAGGTGGCTGCGTTTGAGCCCAATCCGGTGAGTTTCAAGCGACTTGAACGCCATCGCCGCATGAATGGGCTGCACTGGCTCAAGACCTTCGAGGCCGCCGTTTCCGATCGGTCTGGCACCGCGGATCTCCTTACCTACGGCGACCTGCGCAGCACGACCACGCATCTGGCCTACGAAAGTGAAACCGGTGGCTCTGCGACCCAACCCGTCGGCGTGCGCAGCGTGGTACTCGATGAGCTCGTTGCCGCCGGCCAGCTCCGGTCGCCCGACTTCATCAAGGTGGACGTCGAGGGCCACGCGCATCACGCCCTGGCCGGAGCGCGCCGCACCATCACCGCCCGCCGGCCCATCCTGATTGTCGCCTTCCATAGCGAACCCGAGGCGCAAGGCGTGTTCGATTTGCTCATGCCCCTGGGCTACGAGCATTCCGTCGTCGGCACTGATTCCGGCAGCACCCACGCCGTCATCGGGCACGATCTGCTATTTGTGCCGAGGCACACGGGCCTTCCGGTCCGTGATTGCTGAAAACGGGCCGGGAGGCCCGTTCTCCTTCAGTGGGCGCCGTAAGATGGCACCCCTGCGTCAGCCCTTCGCAATCGCCAGCAGGTCGGCCAGCTCCACTCGGCCTTCGTAGAGCGCCTTGCCCACGATCACGCCGTCCAGGCGGCTGTGACGCTGCGCTAGCTTCGCCAGTTCCAAGACGTCCTCCCGCCGGCTGACGCCTCCGCTGGCGATCACGTTGAACTTCCCGGCGTTCAGCATGGCTTCCTGCGCCGGATAATTGGGCCCCGTCAGCATGCCATCCGTGCCGATGTCCGTGTGGATCAGCGTGCGCACGCCCAGCGCGTCCATCCGCGCCGCCAACGCGAGGGCGCTCATGCCCGCCGTGGCGACCCAACCCTTGACCGCCACCTGGCCGTTCTTGGCGTCGATGCCGACGGCGATTTTCTCACCAAACGCCTGCACCAATTCACCGACAAAAGCTTCACTTTCCGCCGCGCGCGTGCCGATGACCACGCGGGTGACGCCAAACCCCAGTGCCCGCTCGACCGCGGCCCGCGTCCGCAAGCCGCCGCCCAGCTGCACCTTCATCCCCAGCGCCGCGATCGCCTGCACCACCGCGAGGTTCTGCGGCTCGCCCGCAAAAGCTCCGTCGAGATCGACCACATGCACCCACTCGCTGCCGGCGGCCTTGAATTGCGACGCGACGTCCGCCGGGTTTTCAGCGTAAATCGTCTCCTGGTCGGCGCGACCCTGCGTCAGCCGCACGGCGCGGCCGCCCTTGATGTCGATGGCGGGATAGATCGTCATGAAACGTCCAAGGACTCACGCAAAGCCGCCAAGAGGCAAAGAAGAAATTTGGGGAACCTGTCGTGGGTCGGGCTTTACGCCCGACATCCGGGAAACTTTGTTGGGTGTAAAGCCCAACCCACCGCCAGACCCCCGATTTTTTCTTTCCGCCCCGCCCGACTTGCGCGACCTTTCTCCCATGCCCGACTATCAAGCCCCCGCCTTTCTCACCGAACTCCTCCACGCCCGCTCGCCCTCCGGCTACGAATCCGAGGCGCAGGCCGTTTTCGACCGGCACGTCCAACCCGCGGCCGACGCCTATGCCAAGGACGCCCTCGGCAACCGGATTGCCACGCTCAACCCGTCCGGTGATCCCGTGTTCATGCTCGCCGGCCACATGGACGAACTCGGCCTCATCATCACCTACGTCAACAAGGACGGCTTCATCTACTTCGACACGATCGGCGGACACGATCGCACCGTCATTTCCGGGCGCCGCGTCATCATCCAGAGCGCCCACGGCCCGGTCAAAGGCGTCACCGGCAAGCGCGCCGTGCACCTGATGGACGAGGGCGATCGCAAGAAAGTGCCTGAGATTCACGAGATCTGGATCGATATCGGGGCCAAGTCCAAGAAGGAGGCCCTGGAGCGCATCGCGATCGGCGACGCCGCGACCTACGACCACGAGTTCGAACTCTTCCACGGCAGCATCGGTGCCGCGCGCGCCTTCGACAACAAGGTGGGCGCTTACATCGTCGGCGAGGTCCTCATCCGTCTCGCCAAGGAGAAGAAACTCGCCGCCAAGGTCGTCAGCGTCGCCACCTCCCAGGAGGAAATCGGCGTCCGTGGCGCCACCACCGCGGCCTACCTGGTGAATCCGCACATCGCCATCGCGGTGGATGTGGATCACGCGACTGACCACCCCGACTCCGACAACCGCAAGTTCGGCGAGACCAAACTCGGCGGCGGCCCCATCCTCTGCCGCGGCGCCAACGCTAATCCCAAGGTCTTCCAGCGCCTGATGGCCGCCGCCAAAAAGCTCAAGATGCCCGTCCAGATCGCCGCCGACCCGCGTCCCACCGGCACCGACGCCCGCGCCCTCCAAATGGGCCGCGCCGGCGTGGCCACCGGCGTGGTGTCCATCCCCCTTCGCTACATGCACACCCCCAGCGAAGTCGTGGACCTCGAGGACGTGGAACGCTGCGTGAAACTCCTCGTCGAGTTCGCCAAAGGCCTCGAAAAGGGCGACTACGCGCACTGGTGAGCCAAGTAGCGCAGGCGTCCCCGCCTGCTCCTACTCCGAAAAATGCAGGCGAAGACGCCTGCGCTACACCTCTCACGCCGCGTTCTGCTTCGCTTCGGTCTTACTCGCACGACGCAAAGTCGGCTTTTGGCGGCCGGCGACGACAGCGGAGTTGATCACAACCTCCGTCACATCCTCGCGCTGGGGCAACTCGTACATGACCTCAAGCATGAGATTTTCCATGATCGAGCGCAGGGCGCGGGCGCCGGTCTTGAGCTCGATCGCCTTGGCCGCGATGGCCTTCACCGCATCGGGGGTGAACTTCAGCCGCACGCCGTCCATCGCGAAGAGCTTCGAATACTGCTTCACGGTCGCGTTCTTCGTCTTGAGCAGAATCTTCTCGAGGTCGGCGACCTTGAGCTGATCCAACACCGACACGACCGGCAACCGGCCGATGAACTCGGGGATCATGCCGAAACGGATGAGGTCTTCGGGCGCGAGTTCCTTCATCATCCGCTCGGGCGCGAGCGTTTCTTCCTGCTGGGCGCTCACCGCCGAAAAACCGAGACTGCGCGAGCCGAGCCGGCGCTGCACCAGCGCGTCGAGGCCGACAAAGGCGCCGCCGCAGATGAAGAGGATGTTCGACGTGTTGATCTGGACGTATTCCTGGTTCGGGTGCTTGCGGCCGCCCTGCGGGGGGACGTTGCACGTCGTGCCCTCCAGGATCTTGAGCAGCGCCTGCTGCACGCCCTCGCCCGAGACATCGCGGGTGATCGAAACGTTCTCGGTCTTGCGGCCGATCTTGTCGATTTCGTCGATGTAAATGATGCCGCACTCGGCGCGCTTCACGTCGTAGTTCGCGTTTTGCAGGAGCCGGAGGACGACGTTCTCGACGTCCTCGCCGACGTAGCCGGCCTCGGTCAGCGTCGTCGCATCGGAAATCGCGAAGGGCACGTCGAGAATCTTGGCGAGGGTGCGCGCCAGCAGGGTCTTGCCCGAACCCGTCGGGCCGACGAGCAAGATGTTGCTCTTCTCGACTTCCACGCCGTCGAACTCCGGCGAGAGCGTGACGGAATCCTTGAGCGGCTCGCCCGCGTTGAAATTGAGGCGCTTGAAGTGGTTGTAGACGGCGACGGACAGGACCTTCTTCGCGTGATCCTGGCCGATCACGAAGTCATCGAGGGTCTTCTTGATCTCGGACGGCTTGATCAGGCGGAAGGCCGGCTTGGCCTCGGCCACGGGCGCCTTAACCTCCCGGTCGATGATCGTCTTGCAGACGTTCACGCACGAGTCGCAGATGTAAACGCCGGGGCCGGCGATGATCTTTTTCACCTCCGCCTGCGACTTGCCGCAGAAGGAGCAGAGCGTCATGCGTGAGGACTTAGCCATGATAAAAGGGTGTTCCGCCCGCCTGACACCTGTCGAGGCGGGAGTTTGTCCTAAACCGCTTGTCAGGCGGCGCTTGGCACCACCACCGACGCGTCACGGGTCGACTTGACGACGTGATCGACCAGGCCGTAGGCCTTCGCCTCTTCGGCGCTCATGTAGTAGTCGCGGTCCGAGTCCTTCTCGATCTGTTCCGCAGACTTGCCGGTGTGACGCGCGAGGGTCTCGTTGAGAGTCTTGCGCCAGCGGATGATTTCCCGGGCCGCGATGGCGATGTCAGCCGTCTGGCCGCTCGCGCCGCCGCTGGGCTGGTGCATCATCATGCGGCTGTTGGGCAGCGCGAAACGCTTGCCCTTCGTGCCGCCGGCGAGGAGCACGGTGCTCATGCTGGCCGCCATGCCGATGCAGTAGGTCACGACGTCGTAGGGCATGAATGTCATCGTGTCGTAGATGGCCATGCCGCTGGTCACGATTCCGCCCGGCGAGTTGATGTAGAGGTAAATGTCCTTCTTCGCGTCCTCCATCTGCAGGTAGAGCATCTGTGCGATGACGAGGTTCGCCACGTTGTCGTCAATGGGTGTGCCGATGAAGAGGATGCGATCCTTCAATAGGCGCGAAAATACGCTCATGGGACGCGTATCGCGCCCGTTGTTGTCCCAGATGGTAACGTCGTAGCTCACGGTGTAGGTATGGGTTTACGCAGACTTCGGTTGATGAGCCGTCACCTTAGCCTTGGACACCAGAAAATCAACCGACTTGTCGAAAATGATGGACTGCTGCACGGCGCGGAGCTGCTCGCGGTCGCTGGTGAGAACCTTCACGAGCTTCTCGGGCTTCTGCTGCGTGCGCATCGCCTCGCGGTAGATGAACGCGTCGATGTCCTTCTCGCTGACCTGGATCTTCTCGGCCTCGGCGATCTTCGCGAGGATCAGCTGGACCTTGACGCGCTTCGTCGCGGCCTTGCGGGCGTTTTCGAAGAGTTCCTTCTTGTCCTTCTCGAACTGCTCCTGCGGGATGCCGCGGCGCATGTTCTCCTCGATGAACTGGCGGAGTACGCCCTGGGTCTCGTTCTCGACGAGCGAATCCGGCACGGAGAAGTCCACCTTCTCGGCCAGCGCGTCGATCACCTGGCGGCGCTGCTCGGAGCGGTTCTGGTGCTCCTTCTGGAGCTTGAGATTGTTGCGCACGCTGGTCTGCAGGCCGGCGAGGTCGTCGACTTGGTTCGCCTTGAAGAAGGCCTCGTCCAACGGGGGCAGTGCGCGCTCGCGGACTTCCTGGATTTCCACCGCGTAAACCGCGCTCTTGCCGGCAAGGGCCGGGACCGGCGCGAAGTCGGCGGGAAACGTGATCGTGACGTTCTTCTTGTCGCCGGTTTTCACGCCCGCGAGCTGGGTGCCGAGGCCGGGAATCACGCCCTCGTTGGCGCCTTCGACTTCCTCCCACGTCTGCGGGACTTTGCCGTAAATTTGCTTGTCGGGGGCCAGTTCCGCGATCGGCTTGCCGTCCACGGTGCCTTCGTAGGCCAGCTTCACGTAGTCGCCCTTGGCCGCGGGCCGCTCGGCGGCCTTGAACTCCGCGCGCTCGCCGCGCAGCCCCTCGATCACCGCATCCACCTCGGCGTCGGTCGACTCGGTCGGCGCCACTGAGGTCGGGAGATCGACGTACACCGGCAGCGCAAACTCGGGGCGCACGTCCAGCGTGATGGTGATGGCGGCGGTAAGGCCCGGCTCAACCTTGCCCGGCTCGACGTTGACGACGTTCAGCACGTCGAGCTTCTGCTGCTCCAGCCCGCCGCGATAGGCCTTGCTCACGACCTTCTGCTTGAACTCCTCGGCGATCTCCTTGCCGAAACGCTTCACGACCATCGCCGCGGGCGCCTTGCCGGGACGGAAGCCCGGGATCCGGGCCATCTGGCCAAACTCCGCCACCACGGCCTGGTGTTCGGTGTCGACCTCGCTCGGGTCGAGCGTGACGACGAGATTCTTGCGCGTATCGGAAACGGAGTTGAGTTGGACGTTCACAGGGAGGGTTGCAGAGTGGTTTCTAGAGTGAGAATTGGTCACGCTACGACGGCCCGCAATCCGGTCAATGCCTGATTCACGGCCCGCCCGGGCGGCCCGAAAGGGTGCAAGATTTGCAGGCTGCGCGCTTGCGCGCCGAGCGCCACCGCCGTTTCGTGGCGTCAGGAACCATGCCCAGTCTTCGTCAACTTTTCGCAGACCACGGGACCCTGCTCGTCCTGGACGCCGCCTCCGCCTGCGTGCAGGTCGGCGTGCTCCCAGCGGATGGGCCGCCCACGTGGGCGGAATCCGCCGAAGAGTCCGGCGTGGGCCTGTTTCGCTGCCTGGAGGAACTCGAGGTGACGCCGGACCGCGCGGGCGCGTTCGTCTTTTGCGACGGCCCTGGATCTGTCCTCGGGATTCGCACTGTGGCCATGGCCTTGCGCACGTGGAACGTCCTATCGCCGCGCCCGGTCTACGCCTACCACAGTCTGGCCCTCGTGGCCCACGCGCTGAATCACCCCAGCTCCAACGTCATCGCCGACGCCCGCCGCGAGTCATGGCATTGCTGCTCCGTCGCTTCGCCTCTGCGTCGCGTTGCCGCCTCCGCTCTCGCCGGTGAGCTCGTCATGCCCGAAGGCTTCCGCCACTGGTCCACCCTGCCCGCTGGCGTGACGCGCACGCCCTACGTTCTCGCCGACCTGCTGCCCGCCGTGGCCAACCACGATCTCTTCCGCGCGACGGATGCTCCCGATGCCTTTCTCCACGAGGAACCGAGTTACGTGACGTGGACGCCCCAAATCCACCGCGCTCCCGCCCGATGAACGCCACCCCCAATTCCCGCCTGCCCCTGCGGTGCTGGGCCGAAATCGACCTGGCCGCGCTCGAACGCAACCTGCGCCTCATCCGCGCCTCCCTGCCCGCGCACATCCGCTACGTCGCCGTCGTCAAGGCCGACGCCTACGGGCACGGCCTGCCGCAGACCGTCGCGCGCTTGATGCACTCCGGGGCCGACCTGTTTGCCGTCGCCACGCTCTCCGAGGCCACAGCCGTGCGCGAACTCGGACCGGGTTGGCCCGTCCTGCTCCTCAGCCCGCTGTTGCCGGAAGAAGACCGCTTTCTCGCCACTTACGACCTCTCCGCCACGGTCTCCACCGCCGAGGAGGTCAGCCGCTTTGACGCCGTCGGGCGGCAGGCGGGCAAGCCCATCGCCGTGCACCTTAAAGTCGACACGGGCATGGGCCGGCTCGGCGTGTGGCACGAGCAGGCGGCCGAGCTTTACCAAAAGATCGCCGCTGCGCCGCATCTCCGGCTCGCGGGCGTCTTCACCCATTTCGCCAGCCCCGACGACGACGCGGCCTTCACTGAGGAACAGCGCCGCCGGTTCCTCGCGGTGCTACGCCAGTGCCACGGCATCAAGCTGAACGAGCTCTTCGTCCATGCAGACAACAGCGCAGGGTTGGAGACCATGCCCGGCGCCAGCCCGTTCAACGCCGTGCGCGTGGGCCTGCTGCAGTTCGGCATCCTGCCCCACCCCAATTCCCTGCTCGCCCAGGTGCACACCGAGCCGGTCTTCAGCTTCCGCACGCGGGTCGGGATCACCAAGACTCTGCCCCGCGGCACCACCATAAGTTACGGCCGCACCCACACGCTCACCCGCGACACAACGGTGGCCGTCCTCTGCGCGGGCTATGGCGATGGGATCCCGCGCGCGGTGAGCAATCGCGCCCAAGTCCTGATTTCCGGCCAACGTTGTCCCGTGCTGGGACGCGTCACGATGGACCAAACCATCGTCGATATCACTGGCGTGCCTGGCGTGAAATGCGGCGACGAGGTCGTCCTCGTGGGCCGCCATGAGAAGAACGAAATCTCCATCACCGAGTTCAGCCGCTGGGCGGAGACGATCCCGTGGGAGACGCTCTGCTCCGTGACCAAGCGCGTGCCGCGGGTTTACCGGACCACCCTCGGAGTTTAGTTCTCATCCACGAAACCGCGAGCCATGCCGACCGTCACTAGTCGCATGAAGCTCGCTTACTCCCCGACGGAGGCATGGCAGCCCTTGCCCGCCGCCGACTGGAATGCGGATGCCGCCGGCCACCTCTTGCGCCGCGCGGGCTGGTCCGCGCTTCCCGCCGAGGTCGAGCAAGCCACGCGCGACGGGCTCGCCGCCACGCTGGCCCGCCTTTTCCCGTCGCAGCCGGTCCTGTGGTCCCAGCCCCCGCTGATCGCCCATCTCAAGGAGGACATCCCGGCCATGGCCCGCGGCCTCGCGGGCGCGCAGGCCGGTCCGGACAAGCAACGCCTCCAGCGGGAGGCGCGCGAGCGCACCCAACTCGCAGTCCTGGACATGAGCATCAAGTGGCTGCAATACGCCGCCCAGCCCCAAAACGCGGCGTTCGCCAAATGGGTGCTGTTTCTCAGCGACGTTTACGTGGTCGGTGTCCAGAAGGTCAAAAACGCCGCCCTGGTCTGGGGGCATTTCGACCTCCTCGCGCGCCATGCCTTCGAGTCCGCCCCCGCGCTCGCCAAGGCCGTGTCGCGCTCACCGGCGATGGTCGCCTATCTCGACCTCAACGAGAGCAAGCGCGACGCCCCCAACGAGAATTTCGCCCGCGAACTCTTCGAGCTGTTTCTCCTCGGCGAGGGCAACTACTCCGAGGCCGACATCAAGGAGTCCGCCCGCGCCTTCACCGGCTACCGCCAGAAGTTTGGCACCTTCCGCTTTGCGCCGCGGCAGCACGACGCGGGGATCAAGACCGTTTTCGGCCAATCCGGCTATTTCATGGGCGACGACGTCATCGACCTCGCCTTCCAGCAGCCGGCCGCGGGCGCTTTCCTGCCGCACGAGATGGGGAAGTTCTACCTGACCGACACCCCATTGCCGCCCGAATACCTCCACGAAATCGGCAGCTGGTGGAGCGCCCAGCACTTCGATCTGCATGCGCTGGCGCTGCGCTTCTTCGGCAGCCAGCTCTTCTTTTCCCCCGAGTTCCGCGGGGACTTCATCAAGAGTCCCGTGCAATTCTACCTCGGCCTCGTGCAGGACCTTGGGCTCAGCGTTGCGCCCCTGCCCCGCGCAGTGTTGAATCCCCTGCGTCAAATGGGGCAGACGCTGTTCAATCCCCCGAATGTCCGCGGTTGGGTCGGGGGCCGCAACTGGATCAACTCCGCGACCTACCAGGCACGCCGGCAGCTCGTGGAGACCCTCTTCGCGCCCATTAAAGAGGAGGCCCTCAATGCCGACGAGCAGCTCGAGCTCGTGGCCGCGCGCGCAAACGGGGTCAATAATTTCACGGTTGCCGACGACCTCCTCGCTCCGCTCGCCGCACTCGATCCCACGGTCGCCACGACGCACCTGCTCGCCAATTATCTCGCCCTGCCTGTCGCGCCGGAGTTCCGTGACGCCGTGCGACAGTTCCTCGCGCCAGAAGACGCCGATGCCCCGCAGAAGCTGCGGCGCCTGCGCCGCGCCGCCGTCACGCTCCTCCAGTCCCCCGAGTATCAACTTTGTTGAATTCCGCGATGGCCTCCAACGTCCCCACTCCCCTGTTTCCCACCACCCGCCGCGAATTTCTCCAGCTCTCCGGCCGCGGCATCGGCCTGCTGGCATTCAGCCGTTTCGCCCCGTCCTTCCTCGTCAACTCCGCCCTCGCCGCCAGCCCCGCACCGGAGAAGGACCGGCCCATCCTCGTGCTCGTGCAGCTCGCCGGCGGCAACGACGGACTCAACACCCTCGTGCCCTACGAGGACGCCAACTACTACCGTTTGCGGCCCACCCTGGGCATCGCGAAGGACAAGGTGCTCCGGCTCAATGCCACCGTCGGCCTGCATCCATCCTGTGCGGCGCTGCACCGGCTCACCCAGAACGGCAAAGTCGCCATCGTGCAGAACGTCGGCTACCCCAACCCCAACCGCAGCCATTTCCGCTCCAGCGAAATCTGGGAAACCGCCAGCGGCAGCAACGAGTTCCTCGCGACGGGCTGGATCGGCCGGTTCATGGACAACGCTTGCGCGGGCGCGCCGGCGGGCAGCCATGACCCCGTGGGCATTCATCTCAGCAACGGACTGCCGCAGTCCTTCCTCGGCGCCTCGGATCACCCCACATTCGGCCTGCTGCCGGGCGCCGGCAACCACCGGGAGAACGAGGAAAATCGCCGCCTGCTGGACTCTCTCGTCAACCAGCCGGGCCCGGGCGAGAATGCCAACGCGACTTACTTGAAGCACACGCTGATGGATGCGCTCGTCACCGAGCGAAAAGTCCAGTCGGTCCTCAGCGGCTACCAGCCTTCCGCCACCTACGCGGGCAACCCGTTCGCCGCCTCGCTGCGCAACGTCGCGGCACTCATCGCCGCCGGCCTGCCCACGCGGGTGTATTTCGTGTCACTGACCGGATTCGACACCCACAGCAACCAGGCGAACCAGCAGGCCAACCTGCTCACCACGCTTTCGGAGGGTCTTGCCGCCTTCCAAAAGGACCTCGAACTGCACCGGCTCGAAGGCCAGGTGACCACGATGACGTTTTCCGAGTTCGGCCGCCGTCCCAGCGAGAACGAAAGCCGGGGCACGGACCACGGCACCGCCGCGCCGCTTTTCGTGATGGGCGCGCGCGTCAAGGGCGGCCTGCACGGCACCGCGCCGGATCTCAATCTCGCGCACAACCAGGACCTGACCTACACGACCGACTTCCGCAGCGTATACGCCACCATGCTGGACCGTTGGATGAACTGCCCGTCCGAGTCCGTGCTCGGTGGCAAGTTTGCGAGCCTGCCGATCGTTTGATGTAGGGCGGGGTCGCTGACCCCGCCTGCCGCAGCACGTCGCATGGCTCAGAAATCCACCAACGTGCTTCGGCAAAGCGACGCCTTGGCGGGACCGGCGCGTTAAGGATAACGCGCCCTACCGCTGAAAAGGCGGGGTCAGGGACCCCGCCCTACATCAATCCCATTGGCCTACTTGCCGATGCCGTAGGTGCGGAAGCCCATCGCCTCGAGCTTGGCCAGGTCGAGGATGTTGCGGCCGTCGAAGATGAACGCGGGCTTGTGCATTGCCGCGAGCATCTTGCCGTAATCGAGCTTCTTGAACTCGTCCCACTCGGTCACCACGGCGATCGCATGCGCGCCGTCGGCAGCCTCGTAGGCGGTCTTGGCCACCGTGAGGCGCGGGTCGTCCTTGCCCTTGCCGAGCACGTCGAGACGGATTTCCTCCGCTGTCACCTTCGGGTCGTAGACCACGACCTTCGCCTGCTCTGCGAGCAAGTCGCGGCAAATGGCGATCGCGGCCGACTCGCGCGTGTCGTTGGTGTCCTTCTTGAAGGCAAAGCCCAGGATCGCGATTTTCTTGTCCGCGACCGTGTTGAACAGCGCGCGGGAAATCTTCCCGGCAAAGCGCCGCTTCTGGTAGTCGTTCATCTTCACCACGCCGTCCCAGTATGCGGCGACCTCAGGCAGCCCGTAATGCTCGCAGAGATAGACGAGGTTCAGGATGTCCTTCTGGAAGCAGGAGCCGCCGAAACCCACCGACGCCTTGAGAAACTTCGGGCCGATGCGCGAGTCGCGGCCAATGGCGTTGGCCACCTCGTCCACGTCCGCGCCCGTGGCCTCGCACAGAGCGGAGATGGAGTTGATCGAGGAAATGCGCTGCGCCAGGAAGGCGTTCGCCACCAGCTTGGAAAGCTCCGACGACCACAGGTTGGTCGTGATGATGCGGTCGCGCGGCACCCAGCGGGCGTAAACCTCCACCAGCGTCTGCAGGGCCTTTTCGCCGCCCGGCGTGCGCTCGCCGCCGATCAGCACGCGGTCCGGCTTGAGCAGATCGGCTACGGCCGTGCCCTCGGCGAGGAACTCGGGATTGGACAGTACCTCAAATTTAATCCCGCGCGAGTTTGCCGCGAGGATGTCCTTGATCGTCTCCGCTGTCTTCACGGGGATGGTGGACTTCTCGACGATGATCTTCGGCCCCGTCGCGACCTCCGCGATGGTACGGGCCACGGACTCGATGAAACGCAGGTCCGCCGCGCGGCCGGCGCCCACACCGTAGGTCTTCGTCGGCGTGTTCACCGCCACGAATATGATGTCCGCCGCCGCAATCGCCGCAGCCACGTCGGTGGAAAAATGCAGATTCTTGCCCCGCGTCTGCTCCACGACCTCCGCCAGCCCGGGCTCGTAAATCGGCAGCGTGCCGGAGTTCCAGGCAGCGATGCGGGCCGCGTTCATGTCCACGACCTTCACTTCGATGTCGGGGGCCTTCAGGGCGATCATCGCCATGGTGGGCCCGCCAACGTAACCGGCTCCAATGCAGCAGATTTTCATGCGGAAGCCGCTACTCTGCGGGCTGGAATCACAAATCCAAGGACGATTTTTCACGCCGCCCCGGGGAAACCACGGACACAAAAAAGGCGCGGATTGCTCCGCGCCGATAAGTTGCGAACCGAACCAGGCTCAGGCCGGGCTCGGCGAGGGCTCGGCCCCACCGGCCGGCAGCGGCGCGGCGGTGGCGGGCTTCTCGGCGGACTTCTTGTCGGGAGTCTTCGCGTCGGGCTTCGTGGCCTTCTCGACGATAACGGGTGAGCGGAGTTCGCCGAAATTCAAGATCTCGAGGACGTGCTTGCCCTCGATGGTCTCATATTCGAGCAGCGCCGCGGCGATTTTGTCGAGCACGTCGCGCTTGCCGAGGATGATCTCCTTGGCCCGGGCGTACTGCGTGTCGACGATGCGGGAGATTTCCGCGTCGATCTTGCGCGCCGTCTCCTCGCTGTAGGCGTGATTCCTCGTGATCTCCCGGCCCAGGAAGACCGTCTCGGAGTTGTCGCCATAGGAAACCATGCCGAGCGAACTCATGCCCCAGTCGCAGACCATGTGGCGCGCGATCTTGGTAACCTGCTTGATATCGCCGCCCGCGCCGCTGGAAACGTCGCCCATCACGAGTTCCTCGGCGATGCGGCCGCTGAGGCCCATCGCGATCTGGTTGAGCATCCGCTTCATCGCGTGCGTGAGAATGTCCTTCTTCGGGATGAACATCGTGCTGCCGAGGCTGTGGCCGCGGGGGATGATCGTGACTTTGTGCACGGGCATGTGGCCGTCATCGAGCACCGCCTGCACCAGCGCGTGGCCGGCTTCGTGGTAGGCGGTAAGCTTCTTTTCCTCGTCGTCCATCAGGCGGCGGCGTTCGCGGCCGAACTGGACCTTCTCGCGCGCATCGTCGACGTCGATCATCTCAACGCGCTTCTTGTTGCGACGGGCGGCCAGCAGGGCGGCCTCATTGAGGAGATTGGCCAAGTCGGCGCCGGACAGGCCAGGCGTGCCGCGGGCGATGACGCTGAGGTCCACGCTCTCCGCCAGGTTGATCTTGCGGGCGTGCACCCGGAGGATCTGTTCACGACCGAGGATGTCGGGCAGGTCCACCATGATCTGGCGGTCGAAGCGGCCCGGGCGCAGCAGCGCGCTGTCGAGCACGTCGGGACGGTTGGTCGCGGCGATGATGATCACGCCTTCGGTGGTGTCGAAGCCGTCCATCTCGACCAGCAGCGAGTTGAGCGTCTGTTCGCGCTCATCATTGCCGCCGCCGACGCCGGCGCCGCGCTGGCGGCCGACCGCGTCGATTTCGTCGATGAAGATCAGGCACGGGGCGCTCTTGCGGCCCTGTTCAAACATGTCGCGCACGCGGCTCGCGCCGACGCCGACGAACATTTCCACGAAGTCCGAGCCGGAGATGCTGAAGAACGGCACGTCCGCTTCGCCCGCGACGGCCTTGGCGAGCAGCGTCTTGCCGGTGCCGGGAGGCCCGACCATCAGGATGCCCTTCGGAATCTTGCCACCCATCTTGGTGAACTTCTTCGGGTCCTTGAGAAACTCGACGACCTCGCTGACCTCTTCCTTGGCCTCGTCGCAGCCGGCGACGTCCGCGAACATCACCTTGTCCCGGTCGCGCGTGAGCAGCTTGGCGCGGCTCTTGCCGAAGCTGAGGGCACCCTTGCCCGCCTGCCGGAGCTGGCGGATGAAAAGGAAATAAAGCAGGCCGATGATCAGGAGAAACGGGATGACCTGCGCCGCGATGGACGACAGCAGCGTCGTGGACGGTTGCTCGACGAACTTCTTGGACTTCTGCAGGCGCTCGGCGTTGGCATCGGTCAGGCGGCCGGCCGCGCGAAACTGGTTGGTCGCACCGCGGTCGCTATCCAATGTGGCCTCGCGGGTCTCGCCCGTAATCACGACCCAGTTGGGACCGCCGGAACCGTCCGGGCGAATGACACCCTCCTTGACCTTGCCCTGGTCAGTCAGCTCGACGACGTCCTGAATCTTCAGGGTTGCGGGCGAAGTGAGGCGTCCCGGGGCATACACCAGCAGGGCGATGACTGCGGCAACAATGACCAGCCAGATGACCAACATCTTAGGCTGGAAACGGTCCGGGGGCAGGTTCTTGAGCGAACGACGTTTCTTGTTATTTTCGAGGTCGGGCATGTAGGGTTTGACTTAGCCGAAACGATGCTTGTTCCCGCCCATAAGTCAATTGGGCCGGGAATGGAAACGCGGCGTATTTTTCCTCACACGCCGGAAACGCAGCCGGCCTCCGGCCAACACCGCAAACCCGTCTGCGCTCATGCTTTGACGCGTCTCGCGGCCCGCACACACGGCCTCCAGCAGCGAGTCGAAAGCCTGGCGGGAAATGCGAATCTCGGACGCCTGCGCCAGCAGCCACCGGTGCAAGGCCCGCCGGACGAGCGCGCGGGGCCGGCCTTCGAGCTTGCGCAAATCCAGGGTGCCGCGGGCATCCAAGGGCTTGAGTTCGGCCAGCCACGCCTCCAGCGCAGTGTCATCCTCCTCCAGCAATTCGCGCGAACGCGCCGCTCCGGCCAACGCATCCCGTTCCGCTGCGCGCTCCCACGCCGGCAGCACCTGACGACGCACGCGGTTCCGGAAATGATCCGATCCGGAATTGCTCGCGTCCTCACGCCAGATCGCGCCCGCCTGCCGCAGCGCGGCAACGATCTCCGCCTTCCGCAACGTCAGCAGCGGCCGCAGGTGCAGGCGCCCGTCGACCTGTCGCTGCACGGGTCGCGGCGCCGCCAGCCCACCTGCCCCGCTGCCGCGGGCAAGACGCATCAACATGCTCTCGGCGATATCGTCCTGCTGGTGAGCCAAAAAGAGCAGCCGGAGCTTACGCCGGTTCATTTCCCGTTGGAAAAACCGCAGCCGCGCGTCCCGCGCCATGGCTTCGCTGGCGCCTTTCGTCGCCCCGGCCCACGAGCCGGCGACAAACTTCACCTTCAAGGCGGCGCAAATGTCGCGGCAAAACTTCTCGTCGGCGTCCGCCGCCCGTCCCCGCAGCCGGTGGTTGAAATGCAGCACGACAAAATCCCTCCCCCAACGCCCCGGTCCTTCCGCCCAGAGCAGCAGCAGCAGCGCCAGCGAGTCGGCGCCGCCCGAAAAAGCCAGCGCCCAGCGCGACGCTTTTCCGCCCCGCTTGGTTTCCCGCAAAAATTCGGCCCGCGCCCGCTGCATGGCCGCCGGATGCAGCGTTGAATGCGACACGCGCGCCGCGAAGGCCGCCGCAACCTGGGGCCAATCAGGCTGAGTCTGCGTGCGCCGCGTCATCCGAATTCCTCTCGAGCGCGGGCGGGCCGCCCCGTTAAGCGAACACCAGGTATTCCTTGCCGAAATACGGCACGAGCGCCGCGGGAATCTTCACGCGGCCGTCAGCCTGCAGGTTGTTCTCCAGCAGCGCCGCCAGCACGCGCGGCACCGCGAGGCCGGAACCGTTGAGCGTGTGCACCAGCTCGGGTTTGCCGGTCTCCTTCGAGCGAAAACGAATCTGGGCCCGGCGCGATTGAAACGCCTCGAAATTCGAGCAGCTGGACACCTCAAGCCAGCGCTTCTGGCCTGCGCCCCAGACTTCGAGGTCGAATTTCTTCGCCTGCGCAAAACCCATGTCGCCGCCGCACATCAGCAGGACGCGATACGGGAGCTCCAACTTCTGCAGCAGCCGCTCGGCGTCGTCGCGCAGCTTGTCGAGCTCGGCGTAGCTCGTCGCGGGGTGCACCCATTTCAACAGCTCCACCTTGTCGAACTGGTGCACGCGGTTCAGTCCCCGCACGTCCTTGCCGTAACTCCCCGCTTCGCGGCGAAAACACGGCGTGTACGCACAGCGCAGCACCGGCAGTATGGCCTCGTCGAGGATTTCATCGCGGAAGAAATTCGTCAGCGGCACTTCCGCCGTCGGGACGGCGAACAACCGGTCCTGCGTCTCATACATCTGCCCTTCCTTGTCCGGGAGCGCGCCGGTCGCGGTCGCGCTGGCGGCATTAACGAAAATCGGCGGGCTGACCTCGATATAGCCGGCCTTGCCGTCCTCCTCCAAAAAGAAATGCAGCAGCGCCCGCACGAGCTTCGCGCCGTCACCGATGAAGAACGGGAAACCCGCGCCCGTCACCTTTGCCCCGCGGGCAAAATCGAACAACTTGTCAAAATTCGGAATCTCCCAGTGCGGCTTGGCGTGCGCGCCGACCTTCGCCGGATCACCGTGTGTCGACGCGACCACGTTTTCCTGCGGGGTACGGCCTTCGGGCACGCTCGCGTGTGGCAGATTGGGCAGTGACAGCATCGCCTGCTGCAGCTTTTCCTCCGTCTCCTTCAGCTTCACTTCGCGCTCCTTCGCCTGGGCCGACACGGCCTTCATTTCGGCGACCTTGGAAATGAATTCGGGCGTACCCTTCGGCAACGCCGCCATCGCGGTGTTGGCCGTCTTTTGCGCAGCGCGGAGGCCTTCGACTTCCTGCAACTGCGCGCGCCACGCGGCGTCGAGCGCCAGCACGGCGTCGACGTCCACCTCGAGGTGTTTCTTGGCAATGGCCGCCCGGACGAGATCCGGGTTTTCGCGGAGGAGCTTGGGGTCGAGCATGGCGGAAAAGGGTCAGCGTTCCTTGGTGAAGCGCGCCCGCGCCTTCAGGAAGCGGGCGTAAACGTCCTTGGCGGAGAGCAGCTTGAGGTCGCCCACGGGCGCCTGCACCACAAAGTTGTTCGGCGCGGTGAGCGGATACGGGCCGAACAGCCGCGGGTCGGTGGGGCCGAAGACGCCCAGCGTCCGCACGCCCAGCGCGGCCGCGAGGTGCATCGGGCCGCTGTCGTTGGTGATCACCCACTCCGCGCGTTTGATCAGCGCGGGCAGCGACACGAGGCTCGTGTTGGCAGTGAGGTTGAGAAACTGCTCCGGCGGATAGGCGTTGCGATCGGGCACGCGGTTGTTGCCGGCCCAGATGACCTTCCGGGAGCGGTTCTCGCGCAGGATCATCTCCGTGAGCTGCTTGAAACCGCCCCAGCATTTCTCCGCGCGGCGGCTGTCGGGAAACATCAGGAACGGCTTCGCGCCACCGCGCCCCTCGGCAAAGCTGAGCTTAAGTTCATCCACCTCGCGGAATTTCAGCGCGCCCTTCAGCTCCGGCTTGGCGCCCAACACGGGACAAAATTGCAGCAGGATCTCCACCGCGTGGCTGCGGCGGCCGTCCGGCGGCAGCGGCACCTTGCGGCTGTAGAAAATCCCCGACCACTCGCGGGCGTCGGTCCGACCGACCTTCACCTTCGCATGCGCGCGCGAAATCATCAGGCCGGTCCGGAGCAGGCCCTGGAAGTCGAAGGCGTAGTCGAATTTCTTCTTTCGCACCTCGGCCATGAGCTTGAGGAAGCCCTTCGCCCCGCCCTTCCTTTCGAACACGTAGACGTGGTCCACCGCCTCGCAGGCCCGCACGATCGGCGCGAAAATGTCCCCCACGATCCAGGAAATGCGGAGCCCCTCCACCTGCGCCTTCAGCGAGGTAGCCACCTGCAACCCGTGGACGATGTCGCCGAGCGAGGAGGGTTTGATGATGAGGAGTTCGGTCATGGTCACGTCCGCGGCGGTCAGAATCTGCTTTTAACCGCCGGGCCGCATCGTTTGATGCAGTTTGCCCTGCAAATCAAACGCTAATCAACTCACGCGTGCTCAAATTGTTGCTTCAGACCCTCGGGTGGACGCTGGCTCACCTGCCGGAGTGGCTGCTGCAGGGCCTGTCCGCTGCGCTGGGCGACACGCTCTACTGGGCTTTGCCCCGCCGCCGGCGCGTGGCGTTGTCCAACCTGGACCACGCTTTTCCCGAGCGTTCGTCGAGTTGGCAACGGACCATCGCGCGAACGAGTTCCCGGCGGCTCGTTGAAACCACCCTGCTCTCCCTCGCCGCGCCGTATTTCAGCGAGCACCGCATCCGCGGCATGGCCCGACTGGGACCCTCTGCCGACGCGCTTGCGCGCGCGATCCACGCGCAGCCCCGGCCTATCGTGTTCGCCACCCTGCACCTCGCGCTCTGGGAAACGCAGGTTTGGTACAAATTGCTCAGCCCGGTCCCCCTTCCGGTGATCGGCGTCATTTTTCGCCCGCTGGAAAACGCCGCAGCCGATGCCTTCGTCCAACGCACGCGGGAACGCTTCGGCATGCGGCTGTTGTCGCGCAAGCAGGGTTTCGCCGACGCCCTGCGCATCCTGCGCGAGCGTGGATGCGTCGGCATCCTGTTCGACCAGAACGCCGGCATGCAGGGCGGGCTTACCACATTCTTCGATCGCGTTTGCTCCTCCACGGAGCTTCCCGGCGTGCTGGCCACCAAGCTCGGAGCCGAGGTTCACACGTTTTACCCCCGGCGCACGGGCTTCTGGCGGGTGGAATACGAGACCCAGCTCATCGCCCACGACAACACGGTCCCGGGCGTAACGATCGCACTCAACCGCTGGCTCGAGGGCGCGCTGACCCGCGACGAGACGATGTGCTCCGCCTGGCTCTGGGCGCACGACCGCTGGCGTCACCAGGACGTGCCCGCCCGGCGCTTCCGCCTCGAGTCAAAGCGCAATTTCCTCGCGGCGGACCTGGCGGCGCGCGAACTCGCGACGTTGCCGCGGAAGACGCGGATTTTCGTGCGGATGCCCAACTGGCTGGGCGACGTCGTCATGGCGCTGCCGCTGTTGCGCGCGCTTCACGCGTCGCGACCGGATGCCGAACTCACCTTGGTCGCCAAGGCGCAGTTTCTTCCGCTCCTCGAGAGCTGGGACGTCGCCGACCGTCTGCACGCGCTGCCTCCGCGTGGCGTGGGCTACTTCCTTCATTTCTGGAATCTGCGGCGCGCGTATCCCGACACCTGGCTACTGTTCACGAACTCCCTGCGCGGCGACCTCGAAGCGTGGCTGTCGGGCTGCCACCAGCGCTTCGGCCTCGTGCGGCCGGGCAAGCGGCGTCCGCTGCTGACGCACGCCTACGCGGTGCCGGCGGATTTCGACGAACGGACGCACCACCAATTGGAGATGTGGGAAAATTACCTCCGCCACTTCGGCCTCGCCGTGGCGCCCGATCGCACGCCGATCAGCCCTCACCTATCGTCCATCGCCCCGAGCCCATCACCCGGCGGGCACAGCCCGATCGGACTGATTTGCGGCTCCGAAAATAATCCCGCCAAGCGCTGGCCCGTCTCGCACTGGCGCGCGTTGATCGAACGGCTGCCGTCCGAGCGTTTCGTGCTCTTCGGCACCGCCAACGACGCGCCACTGACCACCGCCGTCGCCGCCGGCCTCGGCGATCGCGTCGAGAACCTCGCCGGCCGCACCACGCTGCCGCAGTATTGCAGCCGGCTGCAGGCCTGCCGGCTCCTCGTCACCAACGACACCGGGGGAATGCACCTCGCCAACGCCCTCGGCGTGCCCCTGATCGCCCTCTTCGGCCCGACCAACCCCGTCCGCACCGGGCCGGTCTTCGCCGGCGGCGTCACGATTCTTCAGCCGCCGGGTTGCCCGCCCACCGGTGGCGGCAACCTCGCGGAGATTTCGCCGGAAGTCGTCGCAGGCCGGATCACTCCGCCGTGACGGCCGGGTGAATTGACCTTGCGGCGTTTTCCCGCCCCTTCATGCCTCACGCCTGCCGTTTTCCCTGATGCCCTTGTTGACCGTCACTGACCTCCGCACCTGGTTCCACACCCGCAATGGGGTCTACCGCGCGGTCGACGGCATCAGTTTCGCCGTAGAACGGGGTGAGACGCTCGGGATCGTCGGCGAATCCGGCTCGGGCAAATCCGTGACCTGCTATTCGATCATGGGGCTCATCCCACAGCCCCCGGGGCGCATCGAGAGCGGCACGGCGGTGTTCGACGGCGTGGACCTGCTCCATTGCACGCCGGCCCAATCGCGGGCGATCCGCGGCAAGCGCGTGGCGATGATCTTCCAGGACCCGATGACGTCGCTCAATCCGTACCTGCGGATTTCAGAGCAGCTCATCGAACCCCTGCGCATCCACGAGAATATTTCCAAGCGCGACGCCCTCACGCGCGCACTGGCGATGCTGGAGGAAGTCGGGATCAACGACGCCGCGCGTCGCATTCACCTCTATCCGCACGAGTTTTCCGGCGGAATGCGGCAGCGGGTGATGATCGCGATGGCGCTCATCACCAAGCCCGAGCTGCTTATCGCCGACGAACCCACCACCGCCCTCGACGTGACGGTGCAGGCGCAAATCCTCGAGCTCATCAAGAAAATGCAGCGCGAGCTCGGCATGGCCGTGATCTTCATCACGCACGATCTCGGCGTCGTCTCGGGGCTGTGTGACCGCGTGCAGGTGATGTATGCCGGTCGTATCGTCGAGACCGCCGACACGCGCACGCTGTTCTACTCGCCGAAACATCCCTACACCCGGGCGCTCCAGCGCTCCATCCCCTCGATGCAGGCCAAGGGCACGGAGCTCTTCACGATTCCCGGCATGCCGCCCGACCTGTCGAAGCCCATTCCCGGGTGTGCCTTCGCCCCGCGATGCGAATTCGCCGTGGAGCGCTGCCAACGCGAAACCCCGCAGCTCGCGGCGGTCACCCCGACGCACACCCAAGCCTGCCTCCGCGTGCAGGCGGGGGAACTCTGACCGTCCCCGACCATGGCCGCCGACCCGATTCTCGAACTGACCGACGTCCGGACGCACTTCCCGATCTACTCGGGCTTCGTGCGAAAACGCCTCGTGGGCACGGTCAAGGCCGTGGACGGCGTCACTCTCGCCGTCGAACGCGGCGAGGTGCTCGGGTTGGTCGGTGAGTCGGGTTGCGGCAAGTCCACGCTCGCGCGCACGATCATGCAGCTCGTGCCGCTCACTGGCGGCACCGTGGTCCTGAACGGCAAAAACCTCGCCGCCAATTCCGCGACGGAAATGCGCGAGACGCGTCGCGGGATGCAGATGGTTTTCCAGGATCCGTATGCGTCGCTCAATCCGCGCATGACGGTTTTCGCGACGCTGGCCGAGCCCCTGCTGGTCCACCGGGTCTGCGCGGCCGCCGAAGTTCCGGCCCGCGTGGCGCGCCTGATGAAAACCGTGGGCCTCGCGCCGCGGTTCGTGCAGAAATACCCCCACGAGTTCTCCGGGGGCCAGCGCCAGCGCATCGCGATTGCCCGCGCACTCGCGCTGGAACCCAAGATCATCATCGCCGACGAGCCCGTCTCCGCCCTCGACGTCTCGATCCAGGCCCAGATTCTCAACCTCCTCGCGCAGCTCTGCCGCTCGATGGGGCTCTCGCTCATATTTATCGCGCACGATCTGTCGGTCGTGAAACACATCTCCGACCGCGTCGCCGTGATGTATCTCGGCAAGATCGTCGAACTCGGCACGGCCGAGGACGTGATCGATCGCCCGCGTCACCCGTACACGCGCGCGCTGGTCAGCGCGATCCCCACGCCCAATCCCGACGTCGAGCGCGCCCGCCAGCGTCTGGTGCTCCCGGGTGATCCGCCCTCGCCCATCGATCCGCCCGCCGGCTGCGCGTTTCATCCGCGTTGCCCGTATGCGCAGGAGAAATGCAAGCTGGCCGTTCCGCCCCTCATCGCCGACGGCCCAACGCGGGAAGTCGCCTGCGTGCGGCTGGGAGAAATTTAGTCGGCGTGGGTCGGGCTTTACGCCCGACATACGGCGCCGCATGTCGGGGATAAACCCCGACCCAAAAATTCAACGCGGCAATCCGACCTGCCGCAACGCCTCGTAACATGCGATCCCGACCGCCGTGCTGAGGTTCAGCGAACGCAGATCGGCGTTGGCGTGCGGAATCGTCACGCGCTGGGTCGCCCCAATCTCGTCGTGCAGCCACGCCGGTGCGCCGGAACTCTCATTACCGAACACCAAGCCGTCCCCGTCAGCGTAGCGCACGTCCCAAAAACTCTGCTCCGCCTTCGTCGTGAAAAGCCACAGCCGCTTGGGCGCTGCGGGACTCGCCCGGAACGCCTTCCAGTCGACGTGCTCGTGCACGTCCAGCGATTTCCAGTAGTCCATGCCCGCCCGTTTCAGGTTCTTGTCCGTGATCTCGAAGCCGAGCGGATGGATCAGGTGAAGCCGCGCGCGAGCGACCGCGCACAGCCGCCCGACGTTGCCGGTGTTGGGCGCGATTTCCGGCTGGAAAAGGACGAGGTGTAGCACGGCATCCATCCTTGTTAAGTATTACTGCGTATCAAGTTAGTATCTTTGCGTAGGAAGCGTTCGGCGCATTGCGGAGCGATTGGCAGAATGCAAGATCGTCAGCCCCAACCGTGAACTCGGCACCCCACAAGTCCCTCGTCATCGTCGACGATGACATCTCCTACACGAGCCTGCTCACGCAGCTGCTGCAGGAACATCTCGGCTGCCGGGTATTTTCCTTTTCCCGTCCAAGGGAAGCACTTGCAGCTCTGCCCAACCTCGATGTCGGCGTCATCGTCACCGACTACGAGATGCCCGGCTTGAATGGCTTCGAGTTCATGGCCGAGGCCGTTCACCTCGCGCCCCAGGTTCCTTTCATCCTCATCACCGGCCATCCCATCAATGCGGTCATGAATAAGCTGATCGGCGCCTCCCCCGTGAAAGCGGTGGTGCCCAAGCCCTTCAACTGGCGGCAGCTCACGGATGAAATTGCCCGGCTTTGGCCGGAATCGGGCGCCAGCCTGGTGAAGACCGACTCCGCGTCAGCCTAACTGCAGGCCGGTGTTGTCCGCCGACAGCACCCGGGCTTCGCACTTGACGGACTCGGCGACAAACGCGCGAACCATCGCCGACGAGACTTTCTCCGCGGTGGACCGCGGCGACACGCAGAGCACGCTCGAGCCGCTGCCGCTCAGCCATCCCGTGTAGGCGCCAGCCGCCGCGCCCGCCGCCAACGCCGCGCTCGCGCCGCGAATCTTCGGCAGACGGTAGGGCTCATGCATGAAATCGCCGCCGGCATGGCTGAGCTTTTCAAAATTTCCCGTCGCAAACGCCGCCGTCAGGAACGCCGCGCTGTTGATGCTCTTCACCGCGTCGAAATACGGCAGCGTCGCCGGCAGCAGCCCGCGCGATTCCTTCGTCAGCAGTTCCATCTCGGGCGACACCACCACGAAGGCCACTTCCGGCGGCACTTCGATGCGCACCGTGTCGAGATAGACGCCGGTCACCGGGTCGCACCGCGACACGCAAAAGCCACCCAGGATGCCCGCGCTCGCGTTGTCCGGATGACCTTCCAGCTCGGTGGCGAATTTCACCAGCCGGTGACGCGACCAATCCACCCCGTGCAATGCGGCCAAGCCGGCCAGCACGCCCGCTATCACCGTAACGCTGGAACCGAGTCCCCGCGCCGACGGCACTTCACCCTCGATCCGATAGCGAAACCCTGTGGCGGGCAACGCAGCTGTCCGAAAAAAAAGCGCGGCCGTTTCCTTCACCATCGCCAACGCGCGGGCATCGGCGGGTCGCTCTGCCTCGATTTCGTCGGTGGTGACGCGCGTCAGCGTCACGTAATTGTGCAACGACAGGGCCAAGCCCAGCGTGTCGAAGCCCGCGCCGCAATTCGACGTGCTGCCCGGCACGCGGACGGTGATCGTGTCGCGTCGGCCCTTCATCACCGGCGGAATTTTACGGCCTTGTCCATGTCACGCGTCACGGCCTTTTTCTTCAGCGTGTCGCGCTTGTCGAAGAGCTTCTTGCCCGTGGCGAGCGCGACCTCAACCTTCACCAGCGCGTCCTTGAAATACATGCGCAACGGCACCAGCGCGCGCCCGCCAGCGTTGAGCGCCTGGGCGATCTTGCGGATCTGGTGGGCGTGCAGGAGCAGTTTCCGGATGCGGCGGGCGTCGTGGTTGTTGATGTTGCCGAACGCGTATTGCTCAATGTGAGCGTTGTGCAGCCAGAGCTCGCCGTTCTCGACGCGCCCGAACGCGTCGCTGATCTGCGCCTTGCCGGCGCGGATGGACTTCACCTCGGTGCCTTTCAGGGCAATGCCGGCCTCAAAGCGCTCGTCCACGAAATAGTCGCGCAGCGCCTTGGCGTTGCGCACCTCCGTGTATCGGCCGGCGTCGGATTTCTTTTGAGCGCTCATCGTAAAACCGGGGCATGAAAAAGGCGGCTCCGGGCTGCTCCACAGCAGAACGGGCCGCCTTCAAAAGTCGAATCTCGTTCGCGACTCAGGCCTCGCTCACTTCATAGCTGATCTTGCCTTCGCCGATTTCGCGCAGGGCGGTGTCCTCGGCGGACAGCTTTTCCAGTGACTCGACCAGCGGGCGGTTGCCCCGGCGGAGTTGCTTCACGCGGCGCGAAACCACGTTGATCAACATGTTCGGGTCGGGAATGATCTTGAGGGCCTCTTTGATGTAATCGTCTCTCATAGCTTGGCGGGTGGCTGGAGTGAAACGGTTAGGAGTAGACCCCACCGACGATGCGTCAAGGGTCAATTTCCCGGCTTGCGCCGCCGCCGTCACCGGGGAAACGCTGCGCCATGTTCGTCGCCTGGACCACCTTGGGCACTCGCCCCGAAGCGGAGAAATTGGCCGCCGAGGTCGTGGCATTGCGCCTGGCCGCGTGCGTGCAGGTCGAGGGCCCGATAGTTTCGCATTACCTCTGGCAGGGTCGCCCCGAGCGGGTCGAGGAATTCCGACTGTGCTTTAAGTGCTTGCCGGACAAGCTCTCCGACTTGCGGGAGCACGTGCTCGCGCATCATCCTTACGAGATCCCGGAATGGCTGGCAGTGAAGGCGGAGAACGTGTCGGAAAAATACTTGTCATGGGCTGGGTCGGCCGATACCACCTTGCCCCTTTAGCAGTTCGCGAACCCATCCTTTTACTACCATGTCCCAGCACAAATCACTCCAAGGCATCTCCGGCCTCGTCATTAAACGCAACGTACTCAAGCGGTTCGAACGTGTCGACCTGCTCAAGAAACGTGGCCAGTGGAAGGCCGGCGACCGCGTCCAAGGTCTCCGCAAGACCAAGCCCGACGTCTGAGTTAAGACGTTCCCTTTCCGGCAGGCAGCCCTCCGCTGCCTGCCTTTTTTTCGCCCATGCACGACCTCTTCAAGCACCTGTTCGACTGGTATAACCAGCATCTCGCGTCCGGGGGCTATCCCCTGATCGTGCTGCTCATGGCGATCGAAAGCTCGATCGTTCCCCTCCCCAGCGAACTCATCATCCCTCCGGCGATCATCGCCGCGCAGAAGTCAGGCAACATGACCTTCCTCGGCATCGTGCTCGCCGGCGCGCTCGGCTCCTGGATCGGCGCCAGTGCGATGTATTGGGTTTCCCGCTGGGCCGGACGTCCGCTGGTGCTGAAGCTCAGCACGGCCATGGAGCAATGGGCGTCGCGCCACGCGCGCTGGCGGTTTCTCCAGTGGTTGACCAGTCACCTCCTCGTCACGCCCGCGAAGATTGAAAAGGCCGAGCGCTGGTCCACCCGCTTCGGCAGCTTCGGCATCTTCGCCTCGCGCCTGTTGCCCGTCGTGCGCCACCTGATCGGCATCCCCGCCGGCATCGTGCGGATGAATTACCTGAAGTTCTCCGTGTTCACCGTCGTCGGCTCGGGCCTGTGGTGCGCCGTGCTGTGCTGGGTCGGCATCCAGGCCGGCAAGGACGAGGCCCTGATGCGCGGCGAACTCCACCGCATCACGCTCTGGGCTGTCGGCGCGCTCGTCGTGCTCGGCGCGATCTACTATTTCTTCGTCCACCGCTTCACCCGCGAGCCGGTCGAATAAACCAGTCTGGGGCCGGTCTTGCTCGACGTAGGTCGGGCTTTACGCCCGATATCTGAATTCGGATATCGGGGATAAACCCCGACCTACGACAGACGCCTCAGTGGCGAGACCCAATTTGCCCCACGTCCCCACCGTCTTTGCGCTCGACAGGCCCCGTCGCGCCGGGGATTTTGCGGGCGTTTCTCTTCTGCGAGCGTAGCACAATGGATAGTGTAGTGGCCTCCGAAGCCATTGATCCGGGTTCGACTCCCGGCGTTCGCACCAAATTTCGCGCCTCAGCGCGAAATTTGCCCTCCGTAGCCCAACGGGCGAAGGAGGGCCTCCGCTCATCCAGCCGTTTGGCTCAGCCCGCGCGACCTCAGATGTGAATCGCCTCGCCCGTCGTCGCGGCAGCCGACTCCATCACCGCCTCGCTCAACGTCGGATGCGCGTGGATCGTGTGATGGATGCTCTCGACGGTGCCTTCGAGCTCGATGACGAGGCCGTATTCCGCAATCAGCTCGGTCGCCTCGGCGCCGATGATGTGCGCGCCGAGGATCTCGCCGGTCTTGGGGTCGCTCAACACCTTGACGAAGCCTTCCGATTCCGCCGACGCCACGGCCTTGCCGGACGCGGTGAACGGGAACTTGCCGACTTTGTAGGCGATGCCCTTTTCCTTCGCGGCCTTCTCGGTCAGGCCCGTGCTCGCCACCTGCGGCTGGCAATACGTGCAACCGGGAAAATTCTTCACGCGCTTCGGCTTGCTGGCACCGAACATGCCCTGCACCGCGTTGACGGCCTCGTAGGTCGCCACGTGCGCCAGCCACGGCGGCCCGATGATGTCCCCGGCGCCGTAAATGCCCTTCACGCTCGTCTGGTAGTCGTCGCCGACCTTCACGTAGTTGCGGTCGAGTTCGAGCTTCACCTTCGGCGAGAGCACGCCCTCGAGGTTCGGCACCACGCCGACGGCAGAGAGCACAGTTTCGACTTCGATCTCCTCGCTCTTGCCGTCCTTCACCAGGTTGAGTTTCACGGAGTTCTTCCCGACGCGGAAATTTTCACACTTCGTCGCCGTGTGGACCACGATGCCCTGCTTTTCGAACGAGCGATGCAGCAGTTTCGCGACTTCCTCGTCCTCGACGGGGAGGATCTGCGGCAGCATCTCCACGAGCGCCACCTTCGTGCCAAAGGCGTTGTAGAAATAGGCGAACTCCACGCCGATGGCGCCGGCGCCGACGATGACGATGGACTTGGGCAACACCGTGCTGGCAAGCGCCTCGCGGGACGTCATCACGCGCACGCCGTCGACCGCAAGGTCGGGGATGCGGCGCATCTTGCAGCCCGTCGCGAGCAGGATGTTCTTCGTCTTGAGAAACTTCCCCTTGTGCTCGCCCTCGGTGATTTCGACCATGCCGGGCACGGTGATCTGCGCACGGCCGACGAAGTAATCCACCTTGTTCTTGCGGAAGAGGAACTCGACGCCCTTGGCCATCTGGCCCGCCACGCCGCGCGAGCGCTCCATCACCTTGGCAAAATCGAAGGACACGTCCTTGACCGTGATCCCGAACGCGTCGGCCTTCTTGATCTTGAGGTAGAGCTCCGCGCTCTTCAGCAGCGCCTTGGTCGGGATGCAGCCCCAGTTGAGGCAGGTGCCGCCGGCGCGCTCGAGCTCGATGCACGCCACGCGTTTGCCGAGCTGTCCGGCACGGATCGCGCCGGCGTAGCCCGCAGGTCCGCCGCCTACGACGACCAGGTCATATTCAATGGATTCAGCCATTCCACACCGTCGCCACGCTGCCAAAACCCGTCAAACGGAAACTCGCCACGGCGCCCCGCCCTCGCCCATCCCGCCCAGGACCGGTCAAATGTCGATCACGTCACCACCGCCGCGCGGCGCGCTGGGCGGCTTCGGGGGACTGCGCGTCAGGAAACTCACCAGGAGATTCGTAAAACTCACGACCAGTGCCCCGCCCACGGCCGACCAGAAACCCTCGACGCGAAACCCGTTCACCAGATTGCCCGCCCAGTAGAACAACAAGGCATTGATCAGGATCACACCGAGCCCCATGGTCAGCAAGATGAACGGCAGCGTAAACAGCAGCAGCAGCGGCTTCAGGATCGCGTTGAAGAAGCTCAGCATCAACACCACCACGATGAGCGTCGCGCCGTCGGAGCAGGAAATGCCCGGCACGAGCTTCGTGGCGAGCAGCACTCCAAGAGCCAGCACGAGCCAGCGGATTAGCAGTTGTTTCATCGGGAAGGGACGTGTTTGAAGCCCCGTTGTCATCTTCCTTCCTTCCTCGGGCAATGAAAATCCTCGTCGTCCAGGACCACCTTCGCAGCGGCGGCACCGAGCGGCAGTCCCTGTTGCTCGCCGGTGGCTTCGCCGCAGCGGGCCATAAGACCACCTTGCTCACCTTCCGGCCTGGCGGCGCCTTGGCCCCCACTTGCGCTGCCTCGGTCCAGCACCGCGTGCTTCAACCTTTCGACACGGGACTCGACTGGCTGGCGCCGGGATTGCACCGGGCCGCCGTGCACCTCGCGCCCGATATCGTGCTGTGCATGGGCCGCATGGCGAACTGCTACGCCGGCGGCCTGCAGCGCAAGCTCCCCGATGCCGCGGTGGTGTCGACGCTGCGCACCGGCAAACCCTTGCCCGCCCTTTTCCGGCGTTCCCTGCACGTCGTCCGGCACATCGTGGCGAACAGCGAGGAGTCCAAGGCCAACGTCGTCGCCCGACTCGGTCTCCCCGCCGCGAAAATCTCCGTCATCTACAACTCGCTGGTCTTTCCACCGCCCGCTGAGCTTGCCCGCAATCTCACCCTCCGCGCCCAGCACGGCGCCCGACCCGAGACCGTCGTCCTAGTGTGCGTCGCGATGTTTCGCCCGGAGAAAAACCAGCGCGAACTCATCGAGCTGGCCGCCTCGATTCCACCCGGCACCGACTGGCAGTTGTGGCTGGCCGGCACCGGCCCGACCGTCGCCGCCTGTGAGCGACTCGTGGACGAGCGCGGCCTGCGGAATCGCGTAAAGCTCCTCGGCTTCCAGCCCGACCCGTCCGCGCTCTACCGCGCCGCCGATGTCGCCGTCCTCGCCTCCCGCAGCGAGTCGCTGTCGAATTTCCTCATCGAGGCCCAAGCCCACGGTCTTCCCGCGGTCGTGTATGCCGCCCAAGGCATCGCCGAATGCTTCGTCCCAGGCGAGACCGGTTGGGTCGTGCCGCCGGGCGATCGCGCCGAATTCCTCGCTCGCCTGCAGCCGCTGCTGTCCGACGCCGCGTTCCGTTCCACCTGCGGTTCCGGCGCGCGGACATTTGCGGCATCGCGGTTCGCCCAGGCGCAGGGTCCCGCGGCCTATCTGGATCTCTTTTCCCGGCTACAAGCATCCGCGTCATGACCAGCAAACAACGCACGGATTCGATCGAGCGCTACATTCGGACTCACCAGTATGCCGACTTGCGCATGCTTGCGGCGCGGTTTGGCGGCTCGCTGTCCACGGCCCGGCGCGCGCTGGACCAGCTCGAGGCCCGCGGGATAGTTCGACGCCACCACGGCGGCGCGTCCCTCGTCGAAACCGACGCCGTGGCGCAGGAATACGACTTCGTCGCCCGCAACCAGCGCCATCCCGACGAGAAATTCGCCATCGCCAGCCTCATCGCCGAACAGGTGCAACCCGGCATGACGATCATCCTCGACGGCGGC
>TBL_comb47_HYPODRAFT_10001122_pt1 | contig 35131 bp, 30 predicted proteins | sample TroBogypolimnion_40_FD_10682 | JGI IMG/M metagenome (IMG submission 10682)
TGTTGCCCAAGGTTTTCGCGCTCCTCATTTACGAAAAAGTAAACTCCGGGCGCGAAAACCTTGGGCGCCGCGCCTAAATTTATTTTACGAAGGGTACAATTCCACTAGCAACTTATCCTGTAAACCTGAGTACGATGAGCATACCCTTTAAACCTTACAATTTAAGATATTTTTTAAATCTTCAATATCTTCAACAAACCCAACGGGATTAAATGCAGCCAATTGCTCTTTTTTGTGATGCCCATAACATACGGCCAATGCATCAACTTTAGCATTTTGCGCAAACTGCATATCAAAAGTTGTATCACCAATCATCAGCGCATCTTTTGGTTCATACATTAATTCATCAAGTAAAGTAGTTAACATATCAGGATGTGGTTTAGGAAAATAATCATCGGGCGAACGCGTGGCAACAAAAAGATGATTGATTTTTGCCATATTCAATGCCATTTCTAATCGCGCACGCGGTTTGTTCGTGGCAATTGCCAATGTAAAACCCTGCTCTTTAAGATAGGTTAAAGTTTCAATAGCGCCCGTGAAAAAATAAGCGGCAAGCTTTTCTTCATTGCAATAGCGGTGAAAAACTTCATAAAAAATTCTATAGTTTGCTTCGGGAAATAATTGCTGCTGTATTGTCTCCAAGCTCAAACCAAAGTATTTTCTAATCTCTGCCTCTTCTGGAATAGCATAACCTAAATCCAAAGCGGCTTTTTGCGCAGATTCTACAACTAAGCCACTTGAATCAACCAAAGTACCATCCCAATCAAAAACCAAAAGACTATAATTTTTCATATATCTTCTCATGAATTATTTTAACTATTTGCCGCGCTAATTTGGTTTTTTGCGTTTTTGGCAACTCTATTGGCTCGGCATTTTTACACAAAATCACCACCGAGCTTTCATCGCTAGCAAAACATAAGTTTTCGCCCACTTGATTAGCAATAATCATATCTAAGTTTTTGCTTTCTAATTTTTTACGAGCATTCTCTACAAGCTTTTCAGTTTCAGCGGCAAAACCAACAACAAATGGCCGATGCGCTAACGCTGCAACCTCAGCCAAAATATCATGATTACGCTGTAATTCAAACGAAATTGTCGCCGCATGCTTTTTTATTTTTTGTGCAGAAACATTTTTCGGTCGATAATCAGCGACTGCAGCTGCAGCAATAAAAACGTCACAAGCAGCAATTTCTTGTATCACCGCTTGGTACATTTCTTCCGCAGTCTGCACATCAATACTCCTTACTTTTACCGGCGTAGTTAAATTTGTTGGGCCGCTGATTAAAACCACATTGGCTCCTGCTTCTAAAGCAGCTGCGGCAAGCGCATAACCCATTTTGCCAGAGCTATGATTGCTGATATAACGTATGGGATCAATTGCTTCGCGTGTCGGCCCGGCAGTAATAACAATTTTTTTGCCATAAAAAAGTTGTGAAACAAACATTGTTGGGATTAGTTCTAAAATTTGCTTTGGCTCAAGCATTCTACCAAAACCAATTTCGCCACAGGCTTGCTCGCCAGACGCAGGACCAAATATGAAAACTTGGCGGTTTTTTAAAAGCGCAATATTTTCTTGAGTAATAGTAGCCGCCCACATCTCTTTGTTCATTGCCGGTGCGATTGCAATCGGAGCCGTTGTGGCAAGGCAAGTGGTTGTAAGCAAATCATCGGCCAAGCCATGTGCTAATTTAGCGATAAAATTGGCGCTGGCTGGAGCAATTACAACTGCATCTGCCCAACGCGCTAAAGCGATATGTTCGAGACTGGTTTTTAAGTATTGGCTAAACATTTCAGTATAAACCATGTGACCTGAAAGTGTTTGCATGGTTAACGGAGTAATAAATTCGCAAGCATTTTTAGTCATGATGACGCGAACTTTTGCGCCTTGGACTTGCAGCACACGCACTAATTCCGCAGCTTTATATGCGGCAATTCCGCCAGTTATACCAAGAATTATATTTTTATTTTGCATGGTTATCCTTATCTTTAAGCGCCAATACACTTATAGCTGTGATTACTGCGAGTGTTACAAACAATACCGCCATACAGTTTGGTTGCTTGAGCACCTCATAAATGTAACTAGCAACCAACGGAATTAATGCTGCAATGGTATAGGCTATATTGTAACTAAATGCAGTTCCTGTATAGCGAACTTCCGTTGGAAAAGCTTGTGGGAGCAATGCAAAGTAACAAGCGGCCATTGCAGCAATTATAGTTTGACCAAAAAAAATAAAACAAAAAAGCGCTAAGCGCGTTTGCAATTGCAATAATGAAAAAAGTGGAAAACCAAAAACAACAAACAGCAATGCTGTCGCAAATAATAGAGCTTTCCTGCCAGTATAATCAGAAACCCAACCAAAAATAGGCAATAAAATTGCCGACCACAAATAGCCAAAAGTCATAGCCAAATAAATATCAGAAAAAGAATACCGATAAACATCATTTAAATAAACCGGCAATGCTAAGAAGAACATAATGAAACAAGCAGGAAATATTAAAATACCAATGGTGACAAAAAGTTGCCAAATATGCTCTTTACCAAAAATTGACATTGCCTTCAAAGATGATTTTTTTGTAGCTAAAAATGCCGGGGTTTCTGGTATGTGTTTACGAATAAAAAACCCTACCAAAGCCAAAATACCCCCGAGCAAAAATGGCAATCTAAAACCCCAAGCAAGCATTTGAGCGTGAGTTAAAGTTTTTGTAAAAATCCAAATAACAAAAGAACCAAAACTTACCCCCAGTCCTACAGCCGAGCTCATGAACCCAAAGTGGAGGCCGTGATGCTTGGCTTGAATATGCTCCGAAAGAAAAGTCATAGCTCCTGGCAGTTCTGCGCCACAAGTAACCCCTTGCAAAATCCTACACAAACTAAAAACAATAGTGGCAGCCAATCCTAAAGTAGAGAAAGTTGGTATTAGTCCCATTAAAAAAGTAGCAAATGCCATCCAGAGCAGCGTATTGGCAAAAACATTTTTTCTACCGCAGTGATCGCCAAATATACCAAAAATAATCCCCCCAAGAGGGCGAATGATATTACCAATAGCAAATACTCCCCAGGTAGCAAATAAGGCGGCAACATGGTTAGAGCTTGGGAAAAATTGCTGGCTAATAAAGCTGGCAAGTAGACTGTAAATAACAAAATCGTAATATTCGAGCCCAGCGCCAAGGCTGGTGAGAAAAGTAATTTTCGATTGCTTCATGTTTGGTACCTGTCATTTATGGATCAAGTCCGATTCAGAAACAATAATAAATAATTCATGAGGTTGCAACATTATTTCTGTCATAAACATAATTGTTTGATTATATTGTTAATATTTCTTATTGTGGTTTTATAAAAAAATATTTAATTTTTGTTTAAGTTTGTACATAAAACTTCTACAATGCACAGTGTTTTTTTGCCTGCAAATGTTTTCTAATTATAAATGTTATAAAGAGGAAATAATTATGGCTATGTTACCCGATCCAAAATCTCACGCTGACTGGGAAATCGCTCAAGCAGCTGAATCTCAAATGAAATCAATCTATGACTTAGCTGACGAAATTGGAATTTTGCGCGAAGAATTATTACCACATGGAAACTACGTTGCAAAAGTAGATTATCAAAAAATTTTAAGTAGATTAGCCAATAAACCCGATGCTAAATATATTGATGTTACCGCTATTAATCCAACACCACTGGGTGAAGGAAAATCAACCACAAGTATTGGTTTAGTCCAAGGATTGGGCAAACGCGGCAAACGACCGATTGCCACCCTACGCCAACCATCCGGCGGCCCAACGATGAATATTAAAGGCTCTGCTGCCGGTGGCGGACTATCGCAAGTTATTCCACTCACGCCGTTTTCTTTGGGACTAACCGGAGATATTAATGCGATCATGAATGCACATAATTTAGCAATGGTAGCTTTAACCTCCAGAATGCAGCATGAATTTAATTATGATGATGCAGAACTCGCCAAGAGAAACTTACGTCGGTTAAATATTGATCCACACAATGTTCAATTTAACTGGATTATAGATTTCTGTGCCCAGGCTTTGCGCAAAATGATTATTGGTATTGGCGGCAAAATGGAAGGATTTATGATGGAATCTGGTTTTGCCATTGCTGTATCTTCAGAAATCATGGCAATTTTAGCATTGGCTTCTGACCTTAAAGATTTCCGCGCAAGAATGGCAAGGATCGTTGTGGCTTATGATAAAAAAGGCAAGCCCATTACTACCGCTGATCTTGAAGTTGATGGTGCGATGACCGCTTGGATGCTAGAAGCTCTAAATCCGAATCTGCTGCAAACAATTGAAGGACAACCAGTCTTTGTACATGCAGGTCCGTTTGCCAACATTGCTATCGGCCAATCTTCGATTATCGCAGATAGAGTAGCAGCAAAACTTGGCGATTATTTAATAACTGAATCTGGTTTCGGTGCAGACATTGGTTTTGAAAAGTTTTGGAATTTAAAATGTCGCTATTCTGGAGTCAAACCAAATGCCGCAGTAATTGTCGCTACGATTCGTGCTTTGAAATGTCATGGTGGCGCACCAATTCCAGTTCCAGGACGTCCAGTTCCTGATGAATATAAAACCGAAAATGTTGGTTGGGTCGAAAAAGGTTGTGAAAATCTAATACATCATATCGGAATTGTAAAACTTGCAGGAATTAATCCAGTGGTATGTTTGAATGCATTCAAAGATGACACTAAAAATGAAGTAGCTGCGGTTAAAAAACTTGTTGGAGCGGCTGGTGCGAGATTCGCTTGGTCACAACATTGGGAAAAAGGTGGCGAAGGAGCTTTAGATTTGGCGGATGCGGTAATTGATGCATGCAATCAAGAAAATAAATTTCAACTGCTTTATGATTTAGAAATGCCAATGAGTCAACGTATAGAATTAATTGCGAAAAAAGTTTATGGCGCTGATGGCGTTGATTATGCAGAAGATGCACGCAAAAAATTAAAAGCGATTGAAGCTGATCCTGAGACTAGTAAACTAGGTACCTGTATGGTCAAAACTCATTTGAGCTTAACCGAAGATCCAAACAAAAAAGGTGTGCCAAAAGGCTGGCGCTTATTCATAAGGGATTTTTTGATTTACAAAGGTGCGGGGTTTGTCTGTCCAGTAGCTGGTGCTATCAAGCTAATGCCTGGAACCTCATCTGATCCTGCATATCGTCGTATTGATGTTGATGTTAATAGCGGTAAGGTGACAGGGTTATTTTAAAAAAGGAGAAAATTTTATGACTGTAAAGAAAACAGTGTTTAATGCTAAGCACCATGCTTTGGGCGCTAAAATGGTGGATTTTGCTGGTTGGGAAATGCCACTTTACTACGGCTCACAAATCGAAGAACATAATATGGTTCGTCACGATGTTGGCATCTTTGACGTGGCACACATGAACATTCTGGATGTTGAAGGTAAAGGTGCCCGCGAGTTTTTGCGCTATTTATTCGCCAATGATATTGATAAACTCAAAGTTCCTGGCGCCGCACTTTATAGCTGTATGTTAACTGAAACGGGCGGCGTAGTTGATGATTTGATTTGTTATCGTAAGACCCAGCAAGATTATCGTGTTGTTGTTAACGCTGCTACCCATGACAAAGATGTTGCTTGGTTTCGCAAACAAGCTACCAAGTTTGATGTAAAATTAACTGAGCGCACTGATTTTGCGATGTTAGCAGTGCAAGGCCCTAACGCTCGAGAAAAAATAAAAGCAGCATTCACCCCCGAGCAAATTCAGGCTACTGAAAATCTTAAAGTGTTTTATGGTGTTGAGGTTAACGGCTGGTGGATTGCACGCACCGGCTACACCGGCGAAGACGGTTATGAAATTATGATTCCACAAAATGAAGCCCTAGCATTTTGGGATAAGCTAATAGCTATTGGAATCAAACCAAGCGGTTTAGTGGCTCGCGACAGTTTGCGTTTGGAAGCCGGGATGAGTCTTTATGGCAGCGAGATGGATGAAAAAGTATCCCCGCTAGAATCTAATTTGACCTGGACAGTTGCCTTTGAACCAAACGATCGCAATTTTATTGGTCGCAAAGCACTTGAGGACGAGCGCCAAGCTGGAATAAAACGTAAATTAGTTGGTCTAGTACTTGAAGAAAAAGGCGTTCCACGGAGCCATCAAAAAGTTATTGTTCCAAATATTGGTGAGGGCGAAACCACGAGCGGTGGTTTTTCACCAGTATTAAATACAGGTATTGCTTTGGCACGAGTCCCAATAAATACCGGTGAGCGCTGTTTTATTGTAATACGTGACAAACAACTGGCTGCGCGGGTGATTAAGCCACCGTTTGTACGCCTGGGAAAAAAGAATTTTTAACTAAAATGAGGAGAATGTTATGGCTGATATGAAATTTACTAAAACTCACGAGTGGGTTAGTATCGAAGGCGATACAGTTACTATTGGTATTACTGACCATGCGCAACATGCACTGGGTGATATGGTATTTGTAGAATTGCCAGATGTAGGAGAAATGATTGCTGCTGGTAAAGAATGTGCAGTGGTTGAATCAGTAAAATCAGCATCTGACGTATATGCTCCACTTAGTGGCGAAGTAATTGCGGTGAACGATGCTGCGCTTGCCACTCCAGATCTTATAAATAAAGACCCAGAGAAAGAAGGCTGGCTACTTAAAATACGCCTATCCAATCCAAAAGAATTAGCTACTCTGATGGATACTAAAGCATATGAAGTATATTTAGCAGAAACCGCTCATTAAAAATAAAAACATTTATTTTATTATACAGAGGTTAAAATGCCATATATTCCCCATACCGAGCAAGATAAACAGGAAATGCTTGCTCAAATAGGTATCGATTCTATTGATGCTTTATTTTCAGAAATACCCAAAAACTTACAAATCTCGGGGTTAAAAAACATTCCAGAAGGTATAACTGAATCTGAAGTAACTCGACTAATAAATGAACGTGCCGCCAAAGATCATGTGAACTTAAATTTTATTGGCGCTGGCGCTTATGAACACCATATCCCCGCGGTGGTAACGGACATTATTAGTCGCGGTGAATTTTTGACTGCTTATACACCCTATCAAGCCGAAGCCAGTCAAGGTACTTTGCAGGTTATTTACGAATATCAAAGCATGATGTGTCATTTAATGCAGATGGATGTTTCTAATGCCTCGATGTATGACGGCGCTTCTGCTTTAGCTGAAAGTATTTTGATGGCTATACGTTTGCATAAAAATGCTAAAGCAAAAACCATTTTATTACCGCATACGCTTCATCCTGCATATCGCAGAGTAATCCAAACTGTTACCAAAACGCATAATCTCGAATTGGTAATAATTCCTTATGATGCTCATGCTGGCCACATAACTTTGGATGCGCTTAAACCATATACTGGTAAAGATGTTGCCGCCTTAGTAATTTCTCAACCAAACTTTTTTGGCATTCTAGAGGACGTTGATGAACTAACAAATTGGGCACATCAAAATGGAATATTAGTTATTGCTAATGTTAACCCAATGGCAATGGCTTTGCTAAAAGCTCCGGGAAGCTGGGGTGAAAAAGGTGCTGACATTGCTGCTGGAGAAGGTCAACCTCTTGGCGCGCCACTTTCTTGTGGTGGTCCGTATTTTGGTTATCTTTGTACCAAAAAAGAACATGTGCGCCAATTACCCGGAAGAATTGTTGGTCGTACGATAGATAAAGATGGAAAAACTGGGTTTGTTCTAACACTGCAAGCACGGGAACAACACATTCGTCGCGCTAAAGCAACTTCAAACATCTGTTCCAATCAAGCATTACTTGCAACTGGCGCAACAATTTACATGAGTTTGCTCGGCGCAGAAGGCATGCGGCGCATTGCAGCAACTAGCAATGCTAACGCCAACCTGTTATACGAAAAACTACTTAAAATAAAGGGTGTTGAAGCAATATTTAATCGGCCCTTTTTCCATGAATTTGTAGTACGTTTTCATAAACCCGTAGCAGAAATCTTACATAACTTGGCAAGCAATGGAATTCAAGGTGGTTTTGACCTCACCTTTGAATACCCAATGCTTGGTAATAGTTTGCTCATTTGTACTACTGAAACTAAATCTACAGAAGATCTTGAACTCTATGTGCACCAACTAGAGAAAATACTGAACGCAGGCTAAAGCCTGCGGCTACCAAAATTAGGTATCTGGAGAAAATACTATGACAAAATTAATTTTTGAAAAATCCTGCCAAGGTCGTAGAGCTGTATCACTGGCACCAAAACAATCGGTAAAAATAAATATTGCGACAAAGTTTTTGCGCGAAATGCCCCCACTTTTACCAGAAGTTTCTGAACTTGAGGTGGTCCGACATTATACTCGTTTATCGCAGAAAAATTTTTCAGTCGATACGCATTTCTATCCGCTTGGTTCCTGCACGATGAAATATAATCCACACATTCTGCAAAATTTGGCGGGTGTATCCGGTTTTGCGACGCATCATCCTTATGCATTAGAAGAATCGAACCAGGGATTTATGCAATGTATGTATGAGTTACAAGAATATTTAAAAGAAATAACCGGTTTTCAAGGAGTGTCGCTGTCGCCAAGCGCTGGAGCAAATGGTGAGTTTGCTGGTGTTGAAATGATTTATGCTTATCACAAAGCACGCGGAGACGTGGCTCGGACGGAAATTATTATTCCCGATGCAGCTCATGGCACTAATCCAGCTTCAGCTGCAATGTGCGATTATACTGTGCATCAAATACCAACCTTACCCGATGGCGATGTCGATCTTGAGGCTTTAAAAAAAGCTGTTGGGCCCCAAACAGCTGGAATCATGCTAACTAACCCGTCAACCCTTGGAGTATTTGAAAGAAAAATTAAAGACATTGCCAAAATTGTACACGATGCCGGCGGCCTGCTTTATTACGATGGCGCCAATCTCAATGCAATTTTAGGTAAAGCCCGTCCGGGAGATATGGGTTTTGATGTAATGCATATGAACCTACACAAAACTTTTGGTACGCCGCATGGTGGTGGTGGACCTGGTTCTGGGCCAGTTGCTGTGAATAATACTTTGTTACCGTTCTTGCCAATACCTATTGTTGCTAAAAATGATGACAAGTATACTTGGTTTACAGAAAAAGATAGTCCGCAAACTATTGGCAGGCTTTCGGCGTTTGCCGGCAATGCGGGAATTATGCTGCGCGCCTATATTTATATTAGATTGCTCGGAGCTGCTGGACTTGTGCGCGTCGGCGAATATGCAACTTTGAACGCCAACTATTTGATGAAGGTTTTGCAAAAGCTTGGGTTTTCGGTACCTTATCCCGAACGTCGCGCTTCACATGAATTTATTGTGACATTGAAACAGGAAAACAAAGATTTTGGTGTTTCTGCCAAAGATTTTGGTAAACGTTTACTTGACTATTGTTTTCATGCGCCAACCACTTATTTCCCCATGCTTGTTCCTGAGTGTCTGTTAATCGAACCAACAGAAACCGAAAGCAAGCAAGAAATAGACGCGTTTGCTGAAGTGATGGCGAAAATTTTAGCCGAAACAAAAACCAATCCTGATCTGGTTAAGAACGCACCATACACAATGCCAGTCAAACGTCTTGATGATGTAAAAGCAGCTAAAGATATGAATTTTGCGTGGCAACCATAAAATACGAAAGTTATTTCCACTTTTGCTTTACGGTTTCTAAATTCAGCTCTAACCACTGAAGAGCAATAATTGCTGCAGCGTTATTAATTTGGCCAGAACGTACTGCAGCAAAAGCTTCCGGGGCTTCGATCACATGAATTTTAATATCTTCGTGTTCGACTGCGAGACCACAAAATTCTGGCGCTTTAGTAGAATCAACTTTAGCGCAAAATAATTTTACTTTTTCGGTTGAGCATCCAGGAGTTGCTAGATAATCATAAATTGGTAAAAGCCCCTCGATGTTAAGACAAGCTTCTTCACGCATTTCACGCTGAATCAGTTCTTCGTAGTTTTCTTCATGCCCCCGATCCATAATTCCTGCAACAATTTCAATCAACCATGGAGTTGTGTTTTTCCCTAAAGCACCGACTCGAAATTGTTCAATTAATACTACTTTATTGTGTTGTGGGTCGTAAGGTAGTGCCGCAGCAACGCTGGGTTTAATTAGTAGTTCTCGTGTATAGATTGGTGTCCATTCACCATTAAAACACCGGTGCTGCATTTCATAGCGCTCAAGATAACAAAAACCATCATGTACCAAAGTTTTATGTTTTATTTTTACATCTGTTTCGGTCATTGATTGTTTGATTTTGTTCATATTAGCTAATGTATCCAACCCGGCTGCAGCACATTGCCAGAATTATTGGTTACGACAGTTAAATTATGCGGCTTTTTGTAATAAAAAATATTGCTATCATCAACAGCGAACGCTCCAAGAGTATTGAGCACTAAGATATCTGCATGCGCCTTACCCGTTGTAAACACTGATGCTCTTTGTGCACGCAAATAACGCGCATCAAAATATGCATTATGAGTTAGCTTGGCAACCATGCTATTTACTGTGCCTGATAAGCAAATTGGACCACTAGAGCTACTATCAACAAATAAATTATCGCTATCGATCCAATTAATATCTATTCTGCCACTACCACTTTGATAAATTTTATTGATAATGTACTGACCGTCTAGATTAATAGTTCCATTATCTTTGGTGGTAACAGTTAAACCCGCGGTTTTGAAATCTTTGGCATTTACCGTAGCATTACCAGTAACGGTTATGCTTTTTAATCCAGGAGAAAACACTTTAATGATAGTGTTATTCGCAGATAACGGTGCAGCAACATACAATACTTGGTTGGTGACAGTAATATGCAAATCTTTTTTCAATCCGGTAAACATGACAGCATACGAACCATTAACCAGTTCGATAGTAGCGTTGCCATTTAACACGATTGATTTAAAAGGTGGCGTTATCACCACTTCCTGTGCAATTGTTCCCTTTGTGGTGGGGATTTGCTGCATCCTAAGAGTTGGCGCTTTATGACAACCAACAATAAGAAGTAAAATTGTCGCTGCAACTAATAGTTTTTTCATAACAAACTCTCCCTGAGATTTTTTCATTTTAACCCTAAGTTAAACGGATTGAAATTGGTATTTCGATCGAAGATATCTACCTGTTCGTGTTTTTTTAAAAACCTGGCAAAAGCATAAATTCCAGGCGTCATCAAAATCTGATAAACCATTTTACACCAATAAGCAGATATTCCTAAAATCATAATATCATGCCAACTTACAACGCTAACAAAAGCTATAGCAGTAAAGGCCATACTATCAATCAGTTGTCCAATTGACGTAGCGCCAAAAGTCCTAAACCAAAGATACTTGCCTTCCGTAAAAATCTTCACTTTAGCTAGAATGTAAGTACCGATAAATTCGCCAACTAAAAAAGCGCCAAAAGAAGCCGCTAGAAAACGTGGGGCACGGCCTAAGATTGCGGCATATGGTTCTTGTTCATGCCACGATGGTGCGGCGGGTAATGCCACAGCAAACATAATGATTGCAACCACAAAAAGATTACAAATAAAGGCTGACCAAATTACGCGGCGTGACATTGCATAACCATATACCTCGGTCAATATTATACTTAGCACATAACTGAACGGATAGATAAAGTCTCCAGCAGTTAACATTAGGTTACCGCTAATAGGTATGATTTTTTGCGAAATAATATTTACTACGAAAAATAGAGAAACGAATAGCATAGCTATTGGGGCGTAAAATTTAAATCCTTGGCGACGGAGTAATTCTTTTGGATTATGTATAATGCCAGTATTCATATGGAGCACATTATTTTCTGCAATGCTTGAGCGCGATGGCTAATCTTGTTTTTTAATTCTGGGGTTAATTGCGCAGCAGTGCATTGGTGCGCCGGCACCCAGAAAACAGAATCATAACCAAAACCATTCGTGCCTGCTGGCGCCAAAGTAATTTCCCCCTTCCAAGCACCTTGACAAATAATAGGTGTAGGATCGATAGCTGATTTTAAAAGTACTATTATGCACTGAAAACGTGCAGTACGCCTAGCTTTTGGCACGCCACGCAATTCCTGCAGTAATTTGGCAATATTATCGGCATAAATTGCTTGTGGACCAGCGTAGCGAGATGAATAAATACCCGGTCTTTTTTCCAACGCATCAACTTCGAGCCCAGAATCATCGGCAATTGCAGGCATGTTTGTGTGCTTGCAAGCATTTCTTGCTTTTAAAATTGCATTTTCCACAAAAGTCAAACCAGTTTCTTCAATTTCCGGAACTTGTAGTTGTGCTTGTGGGATAACTTCAATATTTTTTTGCGCAAAAATGGTTTTAACTTCTTCTATTTTGTCTTTATTGTTGCTTGCTATAACTATTTTCATTTTGCTTTTTCGCCTTTTTTTGCTACGACTACGCGATCTATCCTCGCAAGATCTTGGTGTGGTGTTATAGCTTGATATTTATTTTGGTGCAATAAGTTTTGCACTTGTTCACTTTGATCATATCCGTGTTCGAGCATTAGTAAACCGCCTGTCTTGAGATACTCCTTTGCTTGTGTAATGATTTTTTTGAGCGCGACTAAGCCATCACCTGCTTCCAATGCAATTTTTGGCTCAAAGCTAACGTCGCCTTGTTGTAAGTGCGGATCGTTTTGGGCGATGTACGGTGGATTACTGATAATTAAATCAAATTTTTTGTTAGGTAAAGCTCTGCACCAATCGCCACAATAAAATTCAACATTGTTTATCTGTAGCTGCTTTGCATTGTAGCGCGCTAGATTTAAAGCATCCTCGCTAATATCCGTGGCAATGATATTCCATTTGGGATGCGCATTAGCCAACGCAAGCGCAATTGCGCCCGAACCTGTACCCATATCAGCAATAATCGCTGCTTCATGGTTCAATTTATTCAAAGCAACCTCAACCAGAAGTTCAGTTTCTGGCCTTGGAATTAAAACGCTTTGGTTTACTGTTAACTCAAGCGACCAGAACTCTTTTTTGCCTAAAATATAGGCAATCGGTTCGCCATTTACGCGGCGATTGAATAAAATACCGAAAATTTTTTCTTGTTCTTTTGTAAGTTCATATTCAGAGTGTGCATATAAAAAACTTCGCGGTTGGTTTAAAGCAAATGTAAGTAATAGCTCTACATCAATCTGTGGGGTAGTTGAGTTTGCAAGGAGATTAGTTGCTAATAATTCAGCTATACTCATAAAAAGCTTTTAACATAGGATAAAATCTTTTTAGTTGCACCGCGGTGTTTTTCAACCACATCAAGCGCCGAGCACCCTAGTTTTTCTTGCAAAGTTTTGTTTTGAAATAAGCGAACCAGGTTTTGAGCCAATGCAACTTCATCGATAACTGTTATTAACGCTTCAGCGTCAATAAGCAACTGACTAATTTCAAGGAATGCATTTAGATGTTGTCCAGATATAATTGGCTTTGCAAGTACCGCTGGTTCCAGCAAGTTATGTCCACCCCATGAAACAAAACTACCACCAACAAAGGCAATATTACTGACTGCATAAAATAATAATAATTGGCCCATTACATCGCCTAAAATCACATTGGTTGATGCTAAGCATTTTTGGTTTTCACTATACCGAATTGCCTCGAACCCCAGTTTGCAACAAAGATCAAAAACTTCATTGAAACGCTGAGGGTGACGTGGTACTAAAATTAATAAACTTTCGGGTATTGTCTCACGGACTATTTTTGCCGCAGCCAAGATTTTTTCTTCTTCTCCTTTATGGGTGCTTGCTGCTATCCAAACAGGTCGATCCTTTCCCCAAGCTAGGCGCAATTGTTTAGAATGCTCAAAAAGACCGCCTGGTACCTTGACATCAAATTTAATATTACCAGTTATCAATATTTTTTTCGGATCAAATCCAAGAGCTAAAAATCGCTCGGCATCAAGTTTGCTTTGCGCGGCTACAATAGTAATGCAGTTCAATATTGGCAGCATGAAAGAGTGGACTTTTTTATAATTAACAAATGATTTTTCGGATAAACGTGCATTGGCGAGAATAATTGGAATTTTGCTCTCTGCAGAATAATACAAAATATTGGGCCACAATTCTGTTTCCATTAAAATTAAAATTTTTGGATTGATATGGCGCAAAAAACGTTTGACGGCAAATGGGTAATCGTAAGGCACATATAATTGTAGTACCTGCCCGTTAAAAATTTTTTGGATACGCTCCGCTCCAGTTGGAGTCATGGTGGTTACAACAATAGTTGTTTGGGGATAGTCACGTATTAGCTCTTGAATTAATGGTACGGCAGAAATTGATTCACCAACTGAAACTGCATGCAACCATATACTATCTTTGAGATCTGGTAAATCAAAAAACGCGAAACGCTCAAGCATATGCTGACGATAGGCAGCGTTTTTTCTTGATTTCCACAAAAGTCTCAGCGGCAAAAATGGTAAAATTAAATATAAAAACAAATTATAAATATGTCTCACAAGCAAACCCTTCACAATCACATGATTATATTGATAGTTTTTACATACCACATAAAAATCTAAAAGTAGATGCATTATAGCACGCAAAATCGGCAAGTGGATAAAATATATTCCCCGCGGCTTGCCGTGGGAACAAAGCAATGGTGGATTTCCAAGGGGAGAGCTGCGCATCTCCCCCTTGGGCAAGCATGGGGATTTATTCCCCGGGCAAAGTCAAACAGTTAAATAAAATATAATGTAGTCAAATTATTCGGATGTGGTATATTTTAACGGTTGTTTTAGGGCGTTTGTCGAAATTAATCATGGAGAGCAGACATGCACAAAAAGTGTAAAAAGATGGTTGCAGCTATAGTCATCGTAGTTGCTTTGGCGCTAGCTGTTATAGTTAGCATTTGGCACCAACAAGGGTTAACCTATATTATTTTTGTAAGCAGATTTTTTGATGTAATGATACCTGTTTTAGCTGTTGGAGCATTAATCAAATATCTAATCAGCGATCATTGTAATTGTGATTGCAATCACGATCATAATGTTTGCAAAAAATAATAAAATTTTTTAGAGCTTGTTATCCTAAAAACGTTAGATTTGGTAGCCGCAAGCTTCAGCTTGCGTTTCTAGTGGCGCAGGCTAAAGCCTGCGGCTGCCATTTTTTAATTGTGTGGATAAGTTGCTTTTTCCTTTTATCATGTAAAATTTGGCGCAGGTCTTTTTTGTCTGCTTGGGCGATAATTTCTTGTGTTAACTTAATTCCTTTTGTTGCCTGATATGCCAAACACAATATTTCATAAACTTTTGTTAATTTTTTGTTGCCGGCCTCACAAACCAACAAAAATTGCTGAAAACGTTCAGGTCTCCTATAAGCATCTGCTTGCTCAAGTAAAGCCAGATAGTCATCAGCATTTTTAGATAATTTTCCCAAATTATTTTTCAATTTATTCACTAGTAACGATAATTCCTTGTAAGAACTAGGTAGTTTGTATCTTTTACAAATATTTTTTATTTCTTCATTGTTTAAGCCGTATGTTATCGCAGCGAAACGTACCACAGCATCTTTGCTTAATTTCACTCCACGAGTTAATGCTTTTTTGATAGAGGCGAAGTGCGCAGCTATTTCTGGAAATAATTTTTGTAAAACGAGAGCATTTTTAAGTATTATAAAAAATCTCTCTGGAGACTCTTCACCAAGCGCTCGCTGCAACTCCTGCCATACTCGTTCTGGAATCAAAGCATCAACCTCACCCTTTGCTAGCATAGCCTGCATTAATTTATTGGTTTCGCTATGCACTTTGAAATCGTTGAAGCGTGCAGCAAAGCGCGCTACCCGCAAAATGCGCACTGGGTCCTCAGCAAATGCTGGCGAAACATGGCGCAAGATATGTTTTTTTAAATCGCTGCAACCACCATAGGGGTCAATAATTTTCCCATCCGGAGATTGTGCGATAGCGTTAATCGTAAGATCACGACGCTTAAGATCATCTTCCAAAGTAACGCTAGGATCGGAATGACAAATAAAATCAATATAACCCCTGCCGGTTTTACGCTCTGTACGCGCCAAAGCATATTCTTCGCGAGTTTTAGGGTGCAAAAATACAGGAAAATCGCGACCAACTTTCTTAAATCCGAGATTTAGCATTTCTTGTGGTGTGGCGCCAACCACGACCCAATCGCGTTCTTTAACGGGTAGGCCTAATAATTGGTCACGAACCGCACCGCCAACCAAATATATTTTCATTAATTCCTCGACCTGTGTAAAATGTTATACAATTAAGATATAAAAAAAATAAAAATGAGTTTAAATCTATTATTACAATATTTGCTACCACAGCATATTTTATCACGACTTGTTGCAAACATAGCTAATTGTCGTACGCCTTTAATTAAAAATTTTATTATCAGGCAATACTGTAAATTTTATCGTATTGATATGGCGGATATGCTTGAACCCAATCCTATTAATTACCCAACTTTTAATGAATTTTTTATCCGCGCACTGAAACCAGGCACCAGGCCAATTACCAACGATCAAAAAACTATCATTTCACCAGTAGATGGCAAAATTGGACAAATCGGACAGATTAATGCCAATCTATTAATTAGCGCCAAAGGTAAAAATTTTACTCTTGAACAATTGTTTGCTGACAATGAAGATGCAGCGCTATTTCACAATGCCAATTTCGCAGTTTTATATCTGGCACCATCAAACTACCATCGCATTCATATGCCAGTTAGTGGTAAATTACGTTCGATGCGCTATGTACCAGGCAAGCTTTTTTCCGTAAATCCAAAGACGGTTGAGCGTATTCCAGGTGTGTTTGCTAGAAACGAGCGGATAATTGTTACATTTGATACGGTATTTGGTACGATGGCCATGGTTTTAGTAGGCGCTATGATTGTTGGCAGTATTGAAACCTCGTGGGCAGGCGTAGTAATGCCAAACAAACAAAAGAGTGTTATGAATTGGAATTATACCAAACAAGAGATTGTTTTTGAGCATGGATTGGAAATAGCTAATTTTAAACTTGGTTCAACTGTAATTCTATTATTCCCAGAAAAAGCCATGCAGTGGAATCAAACAGTACAAAAAGATAATCCAATAAAGATGGGGCAAAATCTAGGGACATTATTCTAGGGTGAAATCCGATCAACATGAAAATTTAGCGTCTCTTTTGCAACCCGGTCTTTGTGCGCTTAATTTAAAACTCGCACAAACAACGCAAGAAAAGATCATTAAATATATAATGTTGCTGCATAAGTGGAACCAAACCCATAATTTAACTGCCATACGCGATCCAAAATCAATTTTAATTCGGCATATTTTTGATAGTTTGGCTACCGCCCCATTTATTGTTGGACCAAACGTTTTAGACTTTGGCACTGGAGCAGGGTTACCGGGAATTCCATTGGCATTAGCGCTGCCAAAATATAACTTTGTTTTGCTTGATAGTTCTAATAAAAAAACTATTTTTTTGAATCATGTGATACTTTCGCTTAATATTGAAAATGTAACTGTTGTAACCAAACGCATTGAAGATTTTAGTTTTGCTTTAGGATTTGCTACGATCATAACCAGAGCTACTACTACACTAGATGCTATCGTTAGCAATACTAAACACTTACGCGCCACGACGGGTCAGATTTTGGTTATGAAAGGCAAGTATCCAGCAAAAGAGCTTGAGGAAATCACTCAGCCAACAGAAACACATCGTCTCAAAGTACCGTATTTAGATGAAGAGCGACACCTAATTAGAATCTGTTATACTCAGGCTCCCAGGGTAAGTTGAGTATATAAGGGGGTCAGGTCTTGAATCGTGAATTTTTTATAAAAAATTCACGATTCAAGACCTGACCCCATAAAAAAAAACAGGTATATCGTGGCAATAAAAATAATAGCTATTACTAATCAGAAAGGCGGGGTTGGCAAAACCACGACCACAGTAAATTTAGCCGCTTCTTTGGGTGCAACTAAAAGAAAAGTGTTGTTGATTGATTTTGATCCCCAAGGTAATGCCACCACTGGTAGCGGCATAAACAAAGAAAAAATTGAACTTTCAGTTGCCGATGTTTTATTGAGTTTTGCTCCAATTACAGATGTTATTCAGAAAACTCAGGTTGGTTATGACTTATTACCAGCCAACTCACAACTTACCGCAACTGAAATTAAGTTATTGCGGCTGGATGAACGCGAGTATTTTCTTAAGCGTGCTTTAGAGCCAATCTATGAAAATTACGATTTTATTTTTATAGATTGCCCACCAGCATTGAATATTTTAACCGTAAATGCACTGGTAGCCGCAAAATCAGTAATCATTCCAATGCAGTGTGAGTATTATGCTTTAGAAGGACTAGCAGCATTACTCGGAACCATTGAACAATTACAACACACTGTTAATGCTGGACTGCAAATTGAAGGGATATTACGTACCATGTATGATGGTCGTAATCGTTTAACCACTGATGTTTCTGGGCAGCTAATGCAACATTTTCCAGGTAAAGTTTACAATACAATAATTCCAAGAAATGTGCGTTTAGCAGAAGCCCCGAGTCATGGGTTACCTGCCTTGCTTTATGATAGCAATTCACAGGGTGCGATAGCGTATTTGGCATTAGCTGGAGAGATTTGCAAATGAACAAGAAACGTGGATTAGGTTTGGGCTTAACTGCATTGTTAAGTGACATTAAAACTGTAAGTGTCGATGAGCAGCCTGGTAAATCATCAGCCCTGCGATATCTGCCAGTTGATGTGTTGCAACCAGGCAAATACCAACCCAGGCGTGGTATAAATACAGAGGCCTTAGCCGAACTTGCTGATTCAATTCGCAAACAGGGCATTATCCAACCAGTTATTGTACGTGCGCTTGCCGCGGGAAAATACGAGATTATTGCTGGCGAGCGTCGCTGGCGCGGAGCACAATTAGCCAACCTTCATGAAATTCCAGTGGTTATTCGCGATATTTCTGATGAACAAGCGATTGCACTATCATTAATTGAGAACATCCAACGCGAAGATCTAAGCGCAATTGATACGGCGATGAGCTTACAAAGATTAATTAACGAATTTAGCATAACGCATGAAAGTGCGGCTGCAATCGTCGGTAAATCGCGTACCACAGTAACTAATTTGTTACGTCTGTTAGAGCTGCCTGAAGAAATCAAAAATATGATTCAGCTAGGTGAACTTGAAATGGGCCATGCACGTGCATTATTAACTTTGGATCTAACTAAGCAACTCGCTGCGGCTAAAATAATTGTGACGCGAGGATTATCAGCTCGCGGAGCTGAAAGTTTAGTGCGCCAATTACAAAAACCAAGAGTTACAACCAAAAGATCGGTTGATCCAAATACGATTCATTTACAAAAACAGATTGCTGATAAACTCGCAGCGCCAGTTAGTATCCAGCACGCTAAAAATGGTAAGGGCAAAATAGTTATCCAATATAACAGCCTGGATGAGCTGGAAGGAATTTTGGAACATATTCGATAGTTTGATTGTTTGACTTCGCACGGGGAATAAATCCCCGCGCTCGCCCAAGGGGGAGAGCTGCGCCTCTCCCCCTTGGGAATCCCCCATTGCTTTGTTCCTGCGGCAAGCCGCGGGGAATAAATTTTAACTACCTGACCAAACGGGAGTCAATTCCCTTTTGGTCTTGACTTTTCGGGAATCGAGTCCAGAATAGTCATACTATGGAACGCACTTTAACACCACACATCAAGAAAGATCTGGATAAAAAAATCGTTTTTATTGGCGGTCCGCGTCAAGTGGGAAAAACCACTTTAACGAAGTCGCTGGGTTTTAACTACGATTATTTCAACTATGATCAGGCTAGCAACCGAGTAATATTAAAAAAAAGCAGTTGGGATCGAAAAAAAGATCTTATAATATTTGATGAACTGCATAAGATGAATCAGTGGAAACGATGGTTAAAAGGAATTTACGATACCGAGGGAATAAGACCTCGATTGTTAGTAACAGGAAGCTCTAAACTAGAGACCTACAAAAAAGTAGGCGATTCGCTTGCTGGTAGATATTTTCAATATCGGCTGCATCCGTTTGATCTAAAAGAGGTGCGCTCTTCCTATACAAAAGAAGAAGCTTTTAAAAGGCTGTGGGAGTGTAGTGGTTTTCCTGAGCCTTTTATTGAAGGCTCTAAAGTTTTTTACCATCGCTGGAAACGCAGCCATTTGGATATTATTTTGCGGCAAGACATGCTTGATATTCAAGCAATCCAAGATATCCAAGCGATTGAAACGTTAGTTGAACTATTACAAGCAAATGTTGGCTCAACTGTATCTTACTCTAATCTTGCGAGAGCTTTAGAGAAGGATGCCAAAACAGTAAAGCGGTGGTTGCAATTATTGGAAAATCTCTACGTTATTTTTAAAGTAACGCCGTATCATAAAAAAATCGCAAGATCATTACTCAAAGAACCTAAGTATTATTTTTACGATTGTGTTCAAGTTAAAAAAGACGACGGTCTGAAGTTAGAAAATATTGTTGCCTGCTCTTTGTTAAAAGAGCTACATAGGCTAGAAGATGTGTTAGGCGCAAGTAGTTCCACCAAATTACATTTTTTACGGACAAAAGATGGCAAAGAAATAGATTTTTTAGTTGTTATTAATGGTAATCCTTATTATTTGATCGAAGTTAAATGGGCCGATGATGAACCCAGCAAGCATTTTTCTCATTTCGAAAGTTATTTCCCAAAAATAAAAAAAGTTCAATTGGTAAAAGAAATCAAAAGAGATAAAACGTACCCAAATGGATTAGAAATACGCAATGTTGTCACCTGGCTTACAAATATTGATTTTAGTGATGCAGTTAAATATGAATAATTCAAACAAAGTAAAAAAAATCATCTTAACTGGCGGTGGATCCGCAGGTCATGTTACTCCAAACCTTGCGTTAATAAAAAATTTTCAGCAAAAAGGATGGGAACTAAATTATATTGGTTCGCAAGCTGGTATTGAAAAAGAATTGATTGCAAAAACAAGCGTACCCTATCACGCTATTGCAACGGGCAAATTGCGTCGTTATTTTAGTTGGCAAAACCTTCTTGATCCGTTCAAAATTATTTTAGGGATCATCCAAGCGTTTATTTTGCTGCATAAATTAAAACCAGCAGTTGTATTTTCCAAAGGCGGTTTTGTTGCTTTTCCTGTAGTTGTCGCCGCCTGGCTTAATCGTGTTCCTATAATTATTCATGAAGCAGACTTAACCATTGGCCTTACCAATAAACTGTGCTTGCCTTTTGCAACTAAAATTTGCGTTGCCTTTCCTGAAACCATTAGGCAAATTAAAAACAAGAAAAATGCTATCGTAACTGGCATCCCAATTCGCGAAGAATTTTTTCAGGGCAATGCGAAACATGGACGAGAAATATGCGGTTTTACACCAAATAAAAAAATAATTTTGGTTTTTGGTGGTAGCCTTGGAGCAGATCAAATTAACAAAGTTGTGCGTCAGCTGTTACCAAACATTCTTGAGCAATTTCAAATTGCACATGTTTGTGGCGAGGGCAAAATTGACACCAATTGCAACTATGAAGGTTATAAACAATTTGCTTATTTGCATGAAGAGTTTCCTCATGTTTTAGCGGCGGCTGATCTAGTAATTTCACGTTCCGGAGCTAATAGCCTTTACGAGTTACTAGCTTTGCATAAACCAAATATTTTAATCCCGTTAGCCAAAGCCACCAGTCGCGGTGATCAAATTTTAAACGCTAAATATAGCGCCGAACGTGGCTGCAGCGAAGTAATATTGCAAGAACAATTAACCCCAGAACTTTTATTGGAAAAAATAGCAACAGTAGAAAAAAATCATAATGCAATGATCGAAGCAATAAAAAAATTTGCAGTATTAGATGGTACTAAATTAATTTATGAAATTATTGGGACGGTTTCAGTATAGTTCTTAATTTTCTTTTACCATTTTGCAGCGTTATCATCTAGCATTGCCCCATGCAAGTGTAAATTTGCACTAGCATGGGGCATGAAAAAATGCAGCTCACGCAAAATTGACTAAGGCGAATTAAGCAGTTACGATGTAGGCCATAGTAGTTCTGAATATGCTGGCGTAGCTCAGTTGGCAGAGCAGCTGATTTGTAATCAGCAGGTCGCGGGTTCGAATCCCATCGCCAGCTTCAATAAAATCAAATAGTTAGTTCAATTCACCCCATTCTTCTGATTTAAAAAAATGTCCTGCGCAAAGGTGTTTATTAATACTAAGGAGCCTGGAAAGACTTGCCATGTTTCTATCGCTTCTTTTTCTTCAAATACAGTAGTGAGAAAAAAGTTATTAACATGAATAATTTTGCAACAGGGGAAAAACAGGGGCAAAAATAATGGTAGAATATTTTTATTTACACAGAATTATTTACATACTCTAATTTTTATACTCTCACAATAATCACGAAATAGCTTGTTTCGCAAATCCAACGTAATTATAACCAAAAAACTCTCAGGGTAACAATCGGGATAGCAAAATTAAAGGCGAAGATGCTTTATCGATACGGGGAAAAACACGGTATTTAAAACTTAATTTTATTTCTGTAATATTAATTTTGTTTTAATTTATAGGCGCGACGCCAGAGTGTAACTAGCACCCCGACGCCGCTAACCACATCACCTCAACACAGGAGATAACATGGCTAAAATAAGCATAGCTGCTGGGCAATTGTCTGGCAATTTAAATTTTCGGGCAGCGCAAAAAATGATTCATCAGTTTTTAACTCAGGATAGAATAAAAACAGCATTGGATAATAGGAAAGTTATAAATCCTGCATTATGTGATGAACCAATAATAATAATGAAGGCATATACCAAGGAAGAATTGGCTAAAAAACTAGGTATAACCTCAGAAGAACTTGAGAAACTTAAATCGCCAGATTTTTATACAGATATGGCGAATAAAATTTCTTTACCATTAATTTGCCTATATGGCGCCACTAAATTTGCAGATGTTAAACATAAAAGCAAATAAATTGTTACTTGAACATTAATGGCACAGATGTCCTTAGTTTGATAGAATTCGCACTTGTATCGTATTTTAATATAAAGGGACATTATTTATGCCACCAGAAAACGACATTATTGATCTACTAAATGCCGAAGTGAAAGAAATAGCTGATGCTTGCGCAGCTGTTATTGCTAACGAAAAACTCACATTACAGCAACAACAAGAGCGTTATGAGCTTATCCAAAAACGTAAGATTGCACTTGAAAGTCAAATATCTAACTTCCAAATTCAAGATTCAATAACTAACGAAGACGAAGAAGGTCTTAAGCAAGCTTTAATGCGTGCAACTTATAAACTTGCTATAAGGATCGAACTGGAATCAATAGCCGCTGCTTGCGCAGATGCTATCACTAACAAAGAACTCACCCCACAGCAACAACAAGCAAACTATGATCTTATCCAAAAACATAAAATTGAATTTGTAAAATCACTAGCCGAATACTGTGATAAAGGAATAATAACTCTCCCAGAAGAACAAGCTCTTACGCAAGCTCTAATATATACAATTTATGACCTTGAAAAAATAGCAACACGACAAAGCTTTGGTATTACACTGCAACCTGAACATTTGCCCACGGATATTATTACCAGCAAAAGTTTAACGTCAGACGATGGCGCTGCTATTGTAGCATCAGCCAACCAGACCGCAACTGCAAGACTTAATAATGGAACAAAAGTTTTTAGTAAAAACACCAAACCTGATGTAGCACAATTAGAAATTGTCGCCGCCGATTTTTTCAGGCAAACACTAGGAAAGTCTCGTACCTCTCATGGAAAGATAATTATAGATAAAGAAGCAATTACAGGCATGTATATAGAGGCAATACCCGGATTTATATCAATGCGCGAACTAACTGATCTAGCGAAAGACCCTAATGCAGACAAAATAATACAACAAAAAATCGATGATTTAAATTCTGATATTGAAACTCTGAAGAAAGATAAAAGCACCTCAACTAATCAAGCCAAACTAAAAGGGAAAAGAAATCTTCTCGGCGCATACACTAAAGTGAGAGAGCTAGGGCTTATTGACACAAAAAACAAGCGAGTAGATATTAGTAAAATTCCTCAAATAATATCTAAAGCTCTTTGTTCCGCCTTTTATTACGAAGATTGGGATAGACATAAAGATAACTTCGGTATTAGTTATGATGAAGATAGCAAAGACAAAGAATTAGGGGTGGCTTCGCTAGATTATGATAAAAGCTTAACCGGAACCTTCCAACAAGATAAGAAATCATTTGACTGGAATATGACACCAGAAAGATTAAGAGATTTTCCTCTCTTTAATAGCTGGTATTGGCCTACACAAGACAACGAATCACGAAAAACTCTCGCATACCTTGCTGGTATATTTAAGTCCAGTTTTCTTAAAAAAATACCAAAGATGTATAGCGCAGAAGAAGCAGCGCAATACGCAAGCCTCAAAGATAATCCAGGATTTCAGCGACAAAGCCACATTGAATGGTTAAAACTGATTTTCACTCCAAAAGATTTGCGCCAACTTGTCGTAGACAAATTAGCTTCCCCTGATCAACAGCAATTACAAAGCATCCCTGCAACTTTGGAAATAAAGCGCCAAGCCCTGCTTAATGCTGCTATTCAACTTAACAACTTTAGGGAAAGGCTTAGCAAAGAGCCTAAAGTATTGGATGAGGTTAAAGAAGAATTAAGAACAAACCTAAGTCCCACAGAATTTGCAATTGTTGAAAAAAATTGGACTGCAACGTTAAAGGAAATTACAGATAAAGCAGCAAGAGTTACTGCATATGAGGAAATCGCTGGCAAGCTAGGATGCCATCAATTACTTGAGGCGATCAAAAGAACGGGAATATCTTTTTCACCAACCCCACCTCTCTCTGATATAGAATTTCGAACAAAATTAACAGAAATTATAGCCTTAGCTAGCAAGGAATCTTCAAAATCTCTTAGCGACAAACTAAATAAAAAATTTGGTTTAAGCATTTCTGAAGCAGACGCTCGTAAGATTAAACAAGAAGCATATGTCAACAAAATTCGCGAATTTGCTCCTCATTTGGCTGATACGCTCACTAAAGGGCTTGCAGGAAAGATTAAAAAACTACACGCTAGTTTATCTTTTTCTAATCTTTTTACGAAGGAAAGAACTTTAAATAGCATCAAAGAACTTGGACTGACTTTAAAAGCGCTAGCAAAAACGGGTGGTGATAACGAATCTAACCTAAAAAAGGCAATAGAATGCTTACGTGATTTGGGAGTTAGCAAAAGCGATATTTCTGATGATGACTTGAAAAAAGCGATTAAGGCAGATTACCCACGCCCAACGGTAACGTCACGTCAAAAATGGGTTACGCACAGAGACAGTGAATCGCCCACTGCCTCACCATCAGGAGAAGGCAACAAGCCTCCTACTCCTAAAGTAACGCCGACTTAGTGTTTAACAATTAATACCAAAACAGCAACGAAGCCAATTAGTAGCAAAGCTAAAATACCCAAAGTAAAAAAGCTTGCGTTCAAATTGGCTTTCGAAAAAGCTTCTGGATGCACACGAAAATAAACAAACAATTGCCAAATAAAAAATATAGCTACAACTATGAGCAATAATTTGTAAAACATTAACCAACCTGCAATATCGTTAATGAATTTGTTCCACCAGTTACTCCGATATGATCGCCGCAAGTTACAACCACAAGATCATCATTTTTAATGTAGCCAGATTTTTTTAATACATCAATAGCAGCGGCTTTGAGTTCGGTATTGGTTTTAAATTTAGTAACATCAAATTCTACTGGATAAACATCTCTATATAGAGCCATCCTACCTAACGTATTACCACTGCGACTTAAGCCAAAAATAGGGATACCAGAACGAATACGTGACGTCCATAATGTGGTCTTACCAGTTTCGGTAAGAGAAATTATCGCTTTGATATTCAAATGATTTGCCGTGTACATGGCTGACATTGCAATTGCTTCATCAGTTCGCTCACAACGCAAATCGAAATGGGCATTTCCAGCTAGGGTTGTTGGATGTTTTTCAGCCGCTAAGCAAACACGATCCATAGTCTGAATAACCAGCACTGGATAATCACCAGTTGCTGTTTCTGCTGACAGCATTACTGCATCAGTTCCATCCAACACCGCATTTGCCACATCAGAAACTTCGGCACGTGTTGGTGTCACATTATGAATCATTGTTTCCATCATCTGCGTTGCCGTAATTACTGGCTTATTCAGAGCTGCAGCACACTCAATCATAAATTTTTGCGCCGCTGGTACTTCAGCATCACCAATTTCTACACCCAAATCACCACGAGCTACCATAATGCCGTCAGAAGATTTAATTATTCCTTTTAAAACATCTGGGACCATTGCTTCAATACGCTCAATTTTGGCAATTATACCGGCATTTCCACCTTCTTTAGCAATTAACGCTCTGGTTTCTTCAACATCATCCTTGGAACGTACAAAAGAAATTGCGATATAATCCGCATTAAGCAACAGAGCTGTTTTTAAATCTTCGCGGTCTTTATCAGTAAGTGCCCCAGCTGAAAGGCCCCCACCTTGGCGATTAATACCTTTGTTGTTTGATAAATCTCCGCCCACCTGAACACGACAAATAATACGTGTTCCCTCGATTTTTTTGACTACCAACACTAAACGACCGTCATCGAGCAACAAGACATCCTCTGGTTTAACATCTTGAGGTAATTCTTTATAATCGATACCAACAGCATTTTCATCACCAGCATCTTTAGCCAATGCGGCATCTAAAACAAATTCTGCATTTTCCTTCAAAAATACTTTGCCATTTTTAAACTTAGCAACCCGAATCTTTGGTCCTTGCAAATCAGCTAAAATACCGACTATTTTGCCTTCTGCTTTAGCTGCCTGACGCACAACTGTAACCAGGTTTTTCTTTTCATCTGGTGTACCATGAGAAAAATTTAAGCGCACTATATCCACGCCAGCAGCAATCATTTTACGTAAAACTTCTAAACTGCTTGACGCTGGGCCAAGGGTAGAAACAATTTTTGTTCTTCTCATTTTTTAACCTTCTTAATAAAAAAATATTTTAATAGAAATAAGAAGGGGTCAGAGAGCCTATATTAAATAAATATATTCTCTCTAACCCCTCCTTTTTATTTATTACTTCCCGCGCTCTTCTAACATCTTTACCGCAGGAAGCTTATCACCCTGTAAATATTCCAGGAAAGCTCCTCCAGCAGTAGAAATATAGGAAAGTTTTTTCTCGATACCATATTTCTCAATAGCTGCTACGGTATCACCACCACCAGCGATACTAAACGCTGGGCTTGCAGCAATAGCCAAAGCTAACGCCTTAGTGCCCTCACCAAATTGGTCTATTTCAAATACACCAACGGGACCATTCCAAACTATAGTTTTAGCATTAGCAATTATGTCTGCTAAACGCTTGCGCGTTTCTGGACCAATATCTAAAATCATGTCATCAGCTGCAACTTCAGTAGCTTTTTTAATTGTTGCTTGAGCAGTTTCCGACATTTCTTTAGCAACCACAACATCAGTTGGAATTGGAATTTCAGATTTTCGATTTTTAGCTAGCTCTAAAAGTTCTTTTGCCTTTGCAACAAAATCTAACTCTACCAGAGATTTGCCAATTGGCAAACCAGCAGCAGCCATAAAAGTATTAGCAATGCCACCACCAACTAGCAACTGATCAACTTTGCCCAGCAAATTTTCCAAAAGCTGCAATTTAGTTGAAACTTTAGATCCACCAGTAATCGCAACTAATGGATGCTCAGGTTTTTCTAAAGCTTTGCCTAAAGCATCGAGTTCCGCCATCAAAAGTGGACCGGCACAAGCAATTGGAGCAAATTTACCAATACCATGGGTTGATGCTTGAGCGCGATGCGCGGTAGCAAATGCATCCATAACAAAAATATCACAAAGTGCTGCCATTTTTTTAGCAAGGTCTTCGTTATCTTTTTTCTCGCCTTTATTGAAACGTACATTTTCGCAAAGCACGATCTCGCCTGGCTCAACATTTATACCATCAAGCCAATTGCGTTCTAAGCGAATTGGTTTGCCAAAAAACTTGCTTAGCCAATCAGCAATTGGTCTGAGAGAAAATTCTTCACTAAATGTACCCTCTTCTGGTTGGCCTAAATGTGACAGCACAATAACTCTTGCGCCAGCATCTGCTGCCAACTTAATCGTTGGCGCTGAAGCCTGTAGGCGCTTATCACTAGTGATCACTCCATTTTTCAAAGGCACATTAAAATCTACGCGGATCAAAACGCGTTTATTTTTTAAATCTAACTCCGTCATTTTTAAAATTGCCATAAGTCCCTCGCAAGTTACGCAGACTAAGGCCCACGCGGCTACCAAAATCAATTATCTCGGTAGGCGCAAGTTTAGCTTGCGTTAAAAAATATTTATTTAACGCTCATCCAGAATTTGGTTACATCGAGCATTCTTGTGGAAAAACCCCATTCATTATCGTACCAAGAAAGAGCTTTCACTGTTCTGCCAATAACTTTAGTTTGGCTTGATTCAAAAATTGAAGAAAGCGGATTATGATTAAAATCATGCGATACTAATGGCAGGTCGTTATAACCAAGAATACCTTTGAGTTCACCTTCGGCTGCAGCTTTCATAATTGAATTAACTTCTGCTTTAGTGGTTGGTTTGGCCGACTCAAATACCAAATCAACTATAGAAACATTAATTGTTGGTACACGCATAGCAAAACCATCTAGTTTGCCCGCTAATTCTGGCAATACCAAACCAACTGCCGCTGCAGCACCGGTTTTAGTAGGAATCATTGACTGGGTGGCTGAACGAGCACGACATAGATCTTTATGATAAACATCGACTAAAACTTGATCATTAGTATAAGAATGTATAGTTGTCATAAGACCACTAACTATACCAATTTTATTATGCAATACTTTAGCCATTGGCGCCAAGCAGTTGGTCGTGCATGAACCGTTAGAAATAATTTGATGACCAGCATTAAGCATAGTGTGATTAACACCATAAACTACAGTAGCATCAACATTTTCACCCGGCGCCGAAATCATTACTTTCTTTGCACCCGCATTAATATGCGCCATTGCTTTTTCTTTAGCAGTAAATTTACCTGTACACTCAAAAACAATATCTACACCCAAATCTTTCCATGGCATTTTGGCTGGATCTTTTTCCGCTAGCACTTTGATCCGATCACCATTAACAACCATATAATCGCCATCAACTTTGACATCACCAGCAAATTTACCATGAACCGTATCGTAAATGGTTAAGTGAGCATTTATCTTAGCATCACCTAAATCATTGACTGCAACAACCTCCATATCCTTACGATAACCTTCTTCATAAATTGCACGTAAAACATTACGGCCGATTCTGCCGTAACCATTAATTGCTATTTTTATAGTCATGTTCAACTCCTTTTTTAGTGATAATAAATATAAATAAATATAATTGCTTGGTTATAAATAAAATATGTAACTATTCAGCGTTTTTAAATAAATAGTTCGTTAAACCTATGCAAACACCTTAAAGTCCGGTAGCCGCAGGCTTTAGCCTGCGTTGCTATGGCATCTACCGGTTCATGTAACGCAGGCTAAAGCCTGCGCCTACCTAGATATATTCAAATGTTTAGCCGTGTTAATTGAACATTTGCTTAAAATCGCTGAATAGTTACTAAAATATTTTAGTAATTCGAAATCAAGTTGATGCCATTTTGCTCTGAAAAACCAAAAAATTCAAACAGTATTTTATCCGGAGCCGATTCGCCATAGCGATCTAATCCTATGATTTTTCCTGAAATTCCAACGTATTTATACCAAGATTGGGAAGCAGCAGCCTCAATTGCAATTCGTTTAGTAATATTTGGAGGCAGAATTGTGTTTTTGTAACTAGTATCTTGCTTATCAAAAACATCTTGCGATGGCATTGAGACTACTCGAATTTTTTTGCCTTGTTCTTGTAATTTAGCAGCAATATTTACGGCTAAAGCAACTTCTGAACCAGTAGCAATTAAAATGCACTCTGGATCTCCTTGAGTATCAACCAGAATATAGCCTCCGCGTTTGATGTTAGCTAAGGTTTTTGCATCACGCGGCTCGGGTACAAGTTTTTGCCGTGTAAGCGCTAGGGCTGTTGGACCATCGCTGCGCTCAATTGCATATTGCCAAGCCACAGCTGTTTCCGTTGAATCACAGGGCCGCCACACTGATACATTCGGCGTTGCACGCAGCATTGATAATTGCTCAACTGGTTGATGCGTTGGTCCATCTTCACCCAAACCAATTGAGTCATGGCTTAAAACGTAAATCACGCGCTTCTTCATCATAGCAGCCATACGTATGGCGCTATGGCCATAACTTGCAAACACCAAAAATGTGCCTCCATATGGGATAAATCCACCATGCAAGGCGATACCGTTCATAATGGCGAACATACCAAATTCACGCACACCATAACGCATATAGTTTCCGCCAAAATTATTTTTGGTTATATCTTTTGATCCGCTCCAATCAGTTAAATTAGAAGCAGTTAAATCGGCAGAACCTCCTAGAAATTCTGGTAAAATCGGCCCATAGGCATTTAGAGTTTTTTGCGATGCTTGCCGTGTTGCCAAAGTTTCAGCTTTAGCGGCAGTTTGTTCGATATAAGCGTATGCTTTTTCTGACCAATCCTTTGGTAATTCACCATTGATATGACGTAACAATTCAGCCGCTAAATCTGGGTATTGTTTTTGATATAAATTAAATAATTCTTGCCAAGAGCTTTCGGTTTTTTGCCCTTGATCTTTAGCATTCCACTGAGAATAAATTTCTTCAGGAATTACAAATGCAGGGTATTGCCACCCTAGTTTTTCCCGCATTGCGGATATTTCTTTATCACCAAGCGGCGAACCATGGCAATTATGGCTGCCGCATAAAGTTGGCGCACCAAAACCAATAGTAGTTTCGCAACAAATAATACTGGGACGGTCTTGGGTTGCGCGTGCTTCTTTAATCGCTTGGCTTATTGAAGCAGGACTATGGCCATCAACATCAGCAACTACGTGCCAGTTGTAAGCTCCAAAACGCTTTGCTACATCTTCGGTAAACCAACCAGAAGTGTGACCATCAATAGAAATACCATTGTTATCCCAAAATACAATTAATTTACCAAGACCCAAAGTTCCAGCAAGTGAGGAGACCTCATGTGAAATTCCTTCCATCAAACAACCATCACCCACAAAAGCATAGGTGTAATGATCAACAATATCAAAACCCGGTCGGTTAAATTGCGCCGCTAAATTTTTTTCAGCCAAAGCCATACCAACAGCATTCGCCAAACCTTGACCCAGAGGACCCGTTGTAGTTTCAACTCCTGGAGTTAAACCAAACTCTGGATGCCCTGGAGTTTTTGAATGCAGTTGCCGAAAGTTTTTAATGTCGTCAATTGTTAAAGCATAACCAGTTAAATGCAAAAGCGAATAAAGAAGCATTGAGCCATGACCATTTGATATAACAAATCGATCACGGTTGTGCCATTTAGGATTACTAGGATTATGCTTCAAAAATTCGCGCCAAAGCACCGTTGCGATATCTGCCATCCCAAGCGGCATTCCGGGATGACCGGAATTGGCTTTTTGAACAGCATCGACACTTAAAAAACGAATGGCATTGGCAAGTTGACTAAAGATTGGTGAAGTTGACATTATGGGTTCCTGGTTAAAAATTGGATGTGCAATTATCATCTAATTTTTCCTGTTTGTCACCCTAAACAGCGAGAACTAACAGGGAGAACGAATTGACGCTTTCCGAATTTTAACATAATATTGAACATAGTTATTCTTAATTAGCAATACAGCGTTATAAGCGAATACTTGGTAATACTTTGAAGGTGAGCTCTTTTTAGTTAAGAGCCTATGTTAATTTTTTAATAATGAGAAATTTTATGGAAAATAGCGTAGTGCAGGAGCAACAAAAACCCGACGGAAATTATTTTAAGTTTGGTCTCAATTTCGAAGAAGAGAGTTTTGATCCAAAATTTCTTAGGAGATTGCATCTTGCTTATGCAAAGAAAGGTCAGATAATTCCCAAAAAAGATGGTGATAATAGTCAGTTGCAGGGGTTGGATGAAACTGAGCAGAATACCGAAACTCAATTAAAGGATATCGAATACACATTTAGGCATACAATGGCTGTAATTCGCATTGTTGGCAATATTAGCCATGAAATAAAATATTTAATGAAAGAGGCAGAAGCAGGGAATCTAGCAGAACAAGATTATTGGAAGCGCGAATTAGCGAAGCTTGATCGTGCCGTAGGAAGATTTATGTGGGTCATTTGTATGGCAAAATTAGCGCCAGTTGTTGTTATTGAGGCTGCGGCAAAATTTTTTACTTTTATAGTTAACTTAGTTAATGAATATACTTCTAAAGATGGAAGATTTAAAAAATTCAGAGAGGAGGCAACGATGTTTGCTGCCAACCTTAATACTATGTCTGAGAGAATGGGCAAAGCTATTAGAGATCATATAGATCATGCTAATAAATTAATTAAAGACGCAGAGGATGTTCTTGCTGTAGCGAGTAAAATATCGGAGGCATCAAAAACAGTATCCGCACAATCTCCGGAAAATGTGCTCGGGACACTAACAACGATGGAGAATAAACTAAAAAATGATCAAAATTATTTTAAGTTTGGTCTCACTTTTAAAGAAGATAGTTTTGATCCAGAATTTCTTAAGAAATTGCATCTTGCTTATGCAGAGAAAGGTCAGATAATTCCCGAAAAAGATGATAAGGGGAATCAGTTGCAGGGGTTGGATGAAACTGGGCAGGATACCGAAGCTCAATTAAAGGATATCGAATACACATTTAGACATACAACGGCTGTAATTCGCATTGTTGGCAATATTAGCCATGAAATAAAATATTTAATGAAAGAGGCAGAAGCAGGGGATCTGGCAGAACCAGATTATTGGAGGCGCGAATTAGCGAAGCTTGATCGTACCGTAGGAAGATTCATGTGGGTCATTTGTACGGCAAAATTAGCGCCAGTTATTGTTATTGGGGCTGCGGCAAAATTTTTTACTTTTATAGTTGACTTAGTTAATGCACATACTTCTAAAGATGGAGGACTTAAACAGTTCAGAGAGGATGCTACGATGTTTGCTGCCAACCTTAACACTATGGCTGAGAGAATGGGCAAAGTTATTAGAGAGCAGAGGGGGCATGCTAATGAATTAATTGCGAGTGCGGAGAAAGTTCTTTCTAGCACAAATGACGACGCTAGTGAGCTTCTAGTCAGGGGGGCCATCACCCCATGAATTTAAATCGATCCAAGTAAACCACTTCGCGCCACACCTACATTCCACAAGCACTTAAATAACTTCTGAAATCTTTTACCCAGACGCTCATCTCTAAATTTACATTCCGCAAGCTCCTACTTTACCCAAGTATCATTGCTCCTAATGTTTTTGTTGGTAGATAACCCCAGGCTAAAATTTAATTTCTTTGCCATTATCACAATCCGATGAATTCTAATTAGAAGTGCGACAGTCAGAAACCTGTTTTATATAATATCCTGTTTATATAGCAAAAATTGCGGGTAATTAAAATAATGCTCGGACGCTTACCTGGGAGTTACCTTTGCACAGGACAAAAAAACAAGATTGATAGTTGATAAATCTGGTAGCCGCAGGCTTTAGCCTGCGTTGCCGTGGCATCTACCAACGCTAGACACGCAGGCTAAAGCCTGCGGCTACCGGTGTTTTGATGCCAAATTTTATTTTTTGCCCTGTGCAAAGGGGGTTACAAATTTTTTAATTACACTTAAGCTTTCCTTAATATATCTTTTATAAAATCTGCTACTGTAACCACATGTAGCTTGTTTTATAAGCTTAAACCACTTTGAATGTGATTCAAATTATTTGCCAGGAGCAAAATTATGAAAATTTTTTGTCGTATATTAATTTATATAATAATAGCAAGCACACTATCAGGATGTGGTGGTGGCAGCAGTGGTGGATCGTCATCCATCAAGACTGATCCGCCACCCATCAAGACTGATCCACCATCGAACGATCCAGCCCCATCAATTTGTAAAGATGATGCGAAGGACTGTCTAGCTTCATCATTACCAGATACCATATATGTAACAAAGGATGAAACAGAACTATATGTGGTAAACAACTCTTCTAATCCAATAACTATAGATAGAATAACTTTTTCTGATGGACAAGCAACAAACACATTGGCTGGATTATCCATAGATACAGAAACCTACTTCCCTAATTCAAATAATGACGCGTTTATATTACCTTATAAACTAGAGGGTACAACTATCGATCATTATAATTATTATTATAGCATCCGTTATCATGATTGGTATGGATGTTATATACGCGCAGATTATCTTAACAATTCTCCTATAGATATTATTGTTAATTACACGACTAAAGATGGTAAACACAAAACCAGCTCTATCAAGGTTTCGATAGCATTAGCTGAAGATTTAGGAGTTAAAAAACAACTTAAAAACATTGTCCAACTTGAGGATAAAATCACAAAAAATGACCCTGCAGAAAATCTAGACAAGCTAAAGGAAGATTTAAAAACACTAAAACAAAAGTTATTGGAATACATGGCATCAGATTCCCTGGACGAAAAAAACTACTATAAAGTTCTTGGAATACCATACCAAAGTCAATATTCCGACGATTACTGGAATACAATCAGAAAAAACTATCACAAACTAGGCTTAATATGCCATCCCGATAAGTATAGAGAAGCTGGTGAAACTTCAAATGAAAATTCACTTAAAGCTTTTATTAAGATACAAAAAGCATACAACTGGTTAGAAAAAGATAAGGAAGATAAGGAAAAAAAGAAAAAGAAGGCCGTTTGATACACACGCACTCCAATGTACAGTTTTGGAGAACCACTAGGTGGCTGGGGAGTTATCTTTGCGCAGGACAAAAAATAAAATTTGGCATCAAAATACCGGTAGCCGTAGGCTTTAGCCCTGCTCATTACCCACAAATATTAACATCACAAACTTATTATCACGCTCTTTCAGAGCTTAAAATCTTTGGGGCATTTTACCCGGGGTTACCTCACTACTTCGTAGTTTCGTCACCCCGGGCTATAACTATTACGTTTCCTTCGGAAAGTTTTACATCAGTTTTCTATAATAATTATATCAAACTACAAAACTTGT